>Ga0307374_10000898_pt1 | contig 56239 bp, 50 predicted proteins | sample OX3MG_FD_202532 | JGI IMG/M metagenome (GOLD analysis project Ga0307374, IMG submission 202532) | Soil microbial communities from Risofladan, Vaasa, Finland - OX-3 | ecosystem: Environmental > Terrestrial > Soil > Coastal area > Acid sulfate soil | place: Finland: Risofladan, Vaasa | collected...
CCCGACAATCGGCGCATCGGCGCCGTCGGACAGGCCGGCCATCTTGCGCAGCGCGCGGCGGCAAACCGCCTTGCCCTCGCGCCGCGCCGGCGTGTACCTGGCCGCGATCGTCGGGTCGATCGCCGGATCCCATTCGGTATAGTCCGCGCCGTTGATGATCCCGACGAAGCGGCCGCCCTTGTTGCGCAGCACGCCCTCCAAGCCGAAGCCCAGTTCGGGATCGCCGCTAACCTCGCGTGCGTAGGTCGGGCTCACGGTCGAGACGCCGTCGGCCAGCACGATCGCGCCCTTCATCAGGTTGACGCGTCCCCAGAACTCCAGGCACTCGGCGGAAAAGTAGGAGCGGTCGATATTGAGCAACTCGAAATCCGCCGCTTCGAGGATTCCCTGAAAGGCGAGGTTGTGCAAGGTGAAGACCGTCAGCGTAGCGCCAAGCGTCTGGCGCAACGCCGGGTCGGCGCGCGCCACGATCGGCGCCGCCGCGGCGTGCCAATCATGGGCGTGCAGGACATCGGGCCGGATGAAGCGCGCGGCGGCGAGCGCGGCCGCGCGGCCGAACATCACGTAGCGTTGCGGATTGTCGGGGTAGTCCACGCCGCGCTCGCCGTAGATTCCCGGGCGATCGAAGTAGCCCGGATGATTGACCAGGTAGAGCGGCACGCCGTCGCGGGTCTCGGCCCGCAGCAGGTCGAAGCGTTCGTGGGAGGCGCCCACCGGGACCGAAAGATTCTCGGCCATCGGCGCCGGGTCGAGCGCGTCGAGGAGGCCGCGGTAGCCGGGGACAATCACGGTGGGCTCGGCGCCGCATTGCCTGAGCGCGGCGGGTAGCGCGCCGATTACGTCGGCGAGTCCGCCGGCCTTGGCCCAGGGCGCGAGCTCGGCGGCGACGATTGCGACTTTCACGTTTTCACCCGCGATCTCTTTGCGCCCATCCTGCACATTGTGAGCGAGAGCTCGCAAGGGAGCCTGAAGCAAAAAAAGGCGAGGCTTGGAAACCAGGTCCGCCGCGGGCCATCCGCAGGCGCGTTGCGCGGCGACCGTCGCGCAATGCGGAGTCTCCGGGCAGGCAGTCGCTAATTCAGTACGGTGCGCTCGGCGCTCGCCGGCGCGGTCTCCGGATGCTCCTCGGCTCCGTCGCGCAGCGCGTGGCGCAGGGCCTCGTCGACCGTGTCGACGAAAATGAACTCCACCTCTTTGCGCGATTCTTCGGGGATATCCTCGAGGTCGCTTTCGTTGCGCCGCGGCAGGATCACGGTCTTGATGCCGGCGCGCCGCGCCGCCAGCACTTTCTCCTTGACCCCGCCAACCGGCAAGACCTTGCCACGCAGCGTTATCTCGCCCGTCATCGCGACGTCGGAGCGCACCGGGCGGCCGCTCAGCAGCGAGGCCAGCGAGGCCGCGATGGTCACGCCGGCCGACGGGCCGTCCTTGGGGATCGCGCCGGCCGGTACGTGTATGTGAAGGTCGGATTTTTCGAAGAAGTCGGGCGCGATGCCGAGTTGCACCGCGCGCGATCGCACGTAGGAGAGCGCCGCCTGCGCCGACTCCTTCATCACGTCGCCCAGCGAGCCGGTGATGGTGACGCCCTTTTGCCCGTTCATCCGGGTGCTCTCGATGAACAGGATGTCGCCGCCGTTGGGCGTCCAGGCGAGCCCCGTCGCGACGCCGGGTTCCTGGGTGCGCTCGGCCGCCTCGGAGAAGAACTTCTGCGGGCCGAGAAAACGATGCAGCGCCTCGGGCGCGATGCGCTCGGGAGCGGCTTCGCCCTCGGTGACGGAGCGCGCGATTTTGCGGCACACGCGGCCGATTTCGCGCTCGAGGTTGCGCAGGCCGGCTTCGCGCGTGTAGCTGCGGATGATTTCGGACAGCGCCTCTTTGGTGAACTCGATCTTGAGGTTGCCCAGGCCGTTCTCGGAAATCTGCTTGGGCACCAGGTGGCGTTCGGCGATTTGGAGCTTTTCCTCCTCGGTGTAGCCGGGCAGCTCCAGCACTTCCATGCGGTCGCGCAGCGCGGGCGGAATCGGATCGAGCACGTTGGCGGTGGTCAGGAACAACACCTTGGAGAGGTCGAAGGGCACGTCGAGATAATGATCGACGAAGGCGTTGTTTTGTTCGGGATCGAGCACCTCGAGCAGCGCCGAGGCCGGGTCGCCACGAAAGTCCGTGCCGAGCTTGTCGACTTCGTCGAGGATGAACAGCGGATTGTTGGAGCCGGCGTTGCGCAGCCCCTGGATCATGCGGCCGGGCAGCGAGCCGATGTAGGTGCGGCGATGGCCGCGAATCTCGGCCTCGTCGCGGATGCCGCCGAGCGACAGCCGCACGAACTTCCGTCCGAGCGCTTTCGCGATCGAGCGGCCGAGCGAGGTCTTGCCGGTTCCCGGCGGTCCCACGAAGCACAGGATCGGCCCCTTGGTGTCGCTCTTGAGCTTGCGCACGGCAAGGAATTCGAGGATGCGTTCCTTGACCTTTTCGAGATCGAAATGGTCTTCGTCGAGCACGGTGCGGGCGTGCTTGATGTCCAGATTGTCGTCGGTCGAAACCGCCCAGGGCACGCTGACCAGCCAGTCGAGGTAGGTCCGGACCACGGTATGCTCGGCCGATTCGGGCGGGATCATCTTGAGTCGATCCAGCTCCTTGTCGGCCGCCTTGCGCGCGTCCTCGGGCATTTTGGCCGCTTCGATTTTCTTCTCGAGGTCCTCGATCTCGGAGGATCGCGCGTCGCCCTCGCCAAGTTCCTTCTGGATCGCCTTGAGCTGCTGGCGCAGGTAGTACTCGCGCTGGTTCTTGTTGAGCTCGGTCTGGACCTGCGACTGGATTTTGTGGCCCAGCTCGAGCAGTTCGATTTCGCGCCCCAGGATGACGATGAGTTTCTCCAGGCGCGCCCGCACGTCGTTGGTCGACAGCAGATCCTGCGACTCCTCGACCGCGATTTTCAGATAGGAAGCCACCATGTCCGTGAGGCGGGCGGGCTCGCGCACCTGCATCGCCATCACCTGCAGCTCGTCGGGCAGATAGGGCACCAGCGATACGAACTTGGAGAACTGGCTCACCAGATGAGCCTGCAGCGCGTCGAGTTCCTTGTCGCCCTCGACCGTCTCGCTCAGCCGCCGCACGTTGGCGCGGAAGTACGGTTCGAGTTGCACGAAGTCGACCAGATCGATTCGCGCGATGCCCTGCACCAGCACCCGCACGCTATGGTCGGGATACTTGAGCATCTTGAGAATCCGCACCGCCGTGCCGCGGGGGAAGAGTCCTTCGGGACCCGGATTCTCCTCTTCGGGATTTTTCTGTGCCGAGAGCCCGATTACCCGCGAAGCCTGTCCCACGTCCTCGATCAGCCTGAGCGAGGCCGGGCGCGAAACAAGGAAGGGATGAATCTGGTTGGGGAAGATCACGATGCCGCGCAATGGCAGCACCGGCAAAACATCGGGGACCTCGACCTTACTCAGGTCCTCTTCGATGTCGAAGCGCTTTTCGCCTTTGGCCTTGTCGGATTTTTCTGCCATAAGATGCTGAGCCGCCTCCCCACTTCGCGGCTGAGAGCCGCCGGCGCTTCCACCCTCGCAATCGATTAAAGTAATATACGTTATGCGGGCAAACAAGCTCGGCCTCAGTGAATGGAATCCAGCCACGATTGGCATACCGCGCCAATCATCGAGGCAAAAGCTTGGCAAAGCATCAGTTCGAGAAAGTTTTCACAGTAGAGGAAGCCAACGCCCTCATCCCGCGGATGGAAATTCTGGTGCGCGGGCTTCAGGTCGAAGCCGACGGCCTGCGCGCGCGCATCCGCGAACTCGCCCGCCGTCACGACTCCTCCATCGCGGCGATGCCGTTGTCCGATCTCATCGAGCGCTATCCCCAGCTTAAGGAGAACGCCACGCGGATGGCCGAGATGGCGGGGCAGGTCGAGGGCCTTGGATGCTTCCTGAAAGATATCGATCAGGGCCTGGTCGATTTCCCTTACGAAATTGAAGACGACGTGGTCTTTTTGTGCTGGCAGTCCGGTGAACGCCAGATCATCGCCTGGCACACTATCGATTCCGGTTTCTCCGACCGCCGGCCCTTGCCCGGCGTCAACAAGCCGTATCTGAATTGATCATCTCGATCTTCGCTCGACGACCTCCGGAGGAGACGCATCGATGGCAGCCGTGTTGTTCGTATATTTGCTGAGTCTGGTCTGCTGGCTGGGCGGGATGGTCTTTTTCAGCGCGCTGGTCGCGCCGCTGGTGTTCAAGGTGCTGCCGATGGCCGAGGCGGGCAAGCTCCAGGCGGTGTTGTTTCCGCGCTACTACCTGCTCGGCTACATCTGCGGCGCGATCGCGGTCGTTCTCGCGATCTTTCTTTGTGCGACGCGCGCGCAGCGGATGTGGTGGGCGATTGCGGCGCTGGCGCTGGTCGTCGCCCTCGGGCTGACCGTCTATGCCGGCGCGGTGGTGCGGCCCCGGGTCGACGCTATCCGCACCGTGACCGAGGAGGCCAATCCCGACCCCGCACGCCGCGCCGAATTCGACCGCCTTCATCATCTGTCCGTCATGCTCAATGGCGGCGTGATGCTGCTTGACCTGGCGGCGCTGTTCGTAAGCGCGGTCGCGCTCACTCCCCGAGGATAGGAGCTCCGGTGGATAACGGCGGTATCAAAGTGGTGGTGTTCGACCTTTTCGACACCCTGGTCAAGTGGGAACCCGAGCGGCTGCCGCTGTTGCACTGGCGCGAGCATTCCACCCACAGCACGCTGCCGTGGATATTGCCGTCGCTCCAGGAGCGGATGGGCCCGCGCTTCGAACTCGAGACGTTCCTCACCGTTTATCACGACGTGATCGACGAGATTAACGCCGAGCGCGAACGCGAGGGGATCGAAATAACCTGCCAGCAGCGCTTCGAACGCACCCTGGAACGCCTGGGCTACTCGAATCCCGCCGAGCGCAGTCTCCTGGCCTTCCACGTGACCCGCGTCCATATGGAAGGCGTGCGCAAGGTCACCTTCGCGCCGCCCGAGCGCGCGCACGCCGTGCGCCGGCTCGCGCCGCACTTTCGTCTCGGTCTGCTTTCCAACTTCGACGACGCGCAGTGCGGGCGCGAGGTCCTGCTCGATACCGGCGTCGCCGACCTGTTCGAGGCGGTGATCATCTCGGCCGAGGCCGGCCTCCGCAAACCCAACCCGCTCATCTACCGGCGCATCCTTACGATGTTGCAAGTGGAACCGCACGAGGTCCTGTTCGTCGGCGACACGCCGCGCGAAGACGTGCTCGGACCGCGGCGCGCCGCGATGCGCGTGGCGTGGGTGAACAAGCGCGGAACCCCGCTGCCCGAGGGCATCCCGCCTCCCGACCTCACGGTCGCCGATATCGCCGAGCTTCCGGCTCTGCTTGGAGTGTGACCCGCGCGATGCAACGTCGTCCGGCAATCGCGGTGATCGGCGGCGGCGACGGCGCCAGCGTCGAAGTGCTCGAACTCGCGCACAAGGTCGGAGCCGAGATCGGCGCGCACGGTGCGACGCTCATCTGCGGCGGGCGCGGCGGCGTGATGGAAGCGGCCGCGCGCGGCGCGTTCGAGCGCGGCGCGCATACCATCGGCGTCCTGCCCGGCTACGACCACGGCGCCGCTAATCCGCATATCGAATTCGCGATCGCGACCGGGATGGGCGAGGCGCGCAATGCCGTGGTGATCGGCAGCGCCGACGCCGTGGTGGCGCTCGCCGGCGAAGGCGGCACGCTGAGCGAAATCGGGTTTGCGCTCAAGATCGGCCGCCCGCTGGTCGCGCTGCGCGCGTGGCCGCAAATCGAGGGTATCGAGCATGCCGACGAACCGGAAGTCGCCGTCGGCCAGGCGCTGCGGATGGCGCGGCTGGCCGCGGCTCGCCAGGTGCGCAAGGGCAGACGCGTAGGACCGGGTGCGCAAGATCCGCCGCGCAGGATTAGAATGAGCGGGAAGGAGTGAGGCAAGAGCGCGGCGATGCCTGGGGCGATACATGACGCGGTGTTCGGCGAGCTCGAGCAGGGGCCGTTCTCGGCCGCGCTGCGGTTCAAGATCGAGGCGCGCGGCGAGGGCGACGTGACCGTGCGGATGCCGTTTGGCGAGGGCATCCTCAACGCCGGCGGCTTCGGCGCTCCGATCCACGGCGGCGCGATCGCGGCGCTGGCCGACTTCGCCGCCTGCGCTGCGGTCTGGACGATGCCCGGGACGCGGAGTAGCGCGACCATCTCGATGACCGTCAATTACATCGCGCCGGCGGTGCGAACCGACCTCGTCGCTCGCGCCCGCGTGCGCCGCGGCGGCAAGCGTATCGCCAGCATCGCGGTCGAAATCCGCGACCAGCAGGGCGGACTCATCGCCGACGCGCTGGTCACCTACAAAATTGCCTGACGAGGCTTCGATACTCGCCGCGGTGCGCGCGGCCGCCGCTCGCCACGGGCTCAACCTGTGCGCCGCGCTCCCGCTCGCGCGCTACGACGACGCGGTCGCGCCCGCGGCGCGCGCGTCGCTCATCGATCCGGCGGCGCGCTCGATCGTGGTGCTGGGCAATGGCGGCGGCGCGTTCTGGGCGGCGTTCAAGCGGCACGCCGCGCGCAATCCGGGATGGTGGGAGCGCGAAAATCCGCTCGACGATTTCACCCGCGAGGTGGTCGCGCGCGAGGTCGTGGCGCCGCTGCGCGAAGCCGCGCTCCACCACACCATCGTTCATCCGTTCATGGATGGCGGACCGACGCTCAACTTCGTCGAGCTGGGCAAAGCGGCGGGAATCGCCGGGCCGAGCATCCTTGGCGTCGTGGTTCATCCGGTGTTCGGTCCGTGGATCGCATTTCGCGCCGCGCTCCTGCTCGACGTGGCGCCCGACGTTTTGATTGACGCGCTGGGCGAGGCCTTCGGCTTCGACCCGTGTCCCGGATGCGTCCCGCGCAGTTGCATCGCCGCGTGTCCGGCCGGCGCCGTGAGTTTTCCCGCCGGATGGGACGTGCCGAAATGCCTGACCCATCGGGTCGAGGTCGAGCCGGATTGCGCCGGGCGATGCCACGCGCGCGTGGGATGCGTGCTTGGCCCGGAGCATCGCTATGCCGACGACGAGCTCGCGTATCATCAGATGCGCGCGCTGCGCGCGATGCGCCCGTACTACGAGACGCACATCAAACCAAAACTGCGCGGATAACTGCCCGGGCGGCGCGGCTAGCCGGGCGGCGCGGACAAGTGAGATCGCGATGGTCGATCTGGCGGTCGGAGACGGGATGCTCAAGGTCGAAGTCCTCGGATGGCACAAGATACTTGCGTTCAAGCGCGGATTTCTGATTCCGCTCGAGCACGTCAAGGACGCGCGGCGCGGGCTGGAAGATGCCCTGCAATGGTGGAAAGGATGGAGGCTCTGCGGCACCTCGATTCCGGGAGTGATCGTGGCCGGCTGGTACTACAAGGATGGCCGGCACGTGTTTTGGGACGTAGCCAGACCGCAAAATGCAATAACCATCGACCTGGTCAACGAGGGATATAGCCAGTTGATTGTCGAGGTCACGGATCCCGATGCGGCTGTCAGTCTGATTCGCGGCGCCACCGGCAATTTCCCCCGCTGAGAGTTTCCGTCACGCGCCGTTCTGCGCATTTGTGCGCGACGCAGGAACTGGACGCGGCGCGGAAGGAGAATACGTTCGCGCCGCGGATTGGCTCACCCGCACCCTCTCCCACATATGATGTGGGCGAGGCTCAGACAGGAGGCGACATCAGACGGTACGTGGACGAGGGCTCAGCAAGATAAGCCACCGCCTTTTTTTATGCCCTCGCCCGCTTCAGGGGGAGAGGGTCAGGGTGAGGGGGTCGATCGCACTTACAGCGGCCCGGCGGCCTAGCGCCTGTCGTTCGAGCGTATTTGCCGGGGCGGTAGCAGGCCGTTCGCGGCCCACGGTCACTTGAGCCGTTTTGCGACCTCGGTGGCGAAGTAGGTGAGGATCAGGTCGGCGCCGGCCCGCTTGATCGAGGTCAGCACTTCCATCACCGCGCGTTCCTCGTCCAGCCATCCGTTGAGCCCGGCCGCCCGCAGCATCGAGTACTCGCCCGAGACGCTGTAGGCCGCGATCGGGACGCGGAACTCGTGCTTGGCGCGGTAGATCAGGTCGAGGTACGCCAGCGCCGGCTTGACCATCACGATGTCGGCGCCCTCGGCAAGGTCGAGCGCGATCTCGCGCATCGCCTCGTCGCCGTTGGGCGGGTCCATCTGATAGGAGCGGCGGTCGCCAAACTGCGGCGCCGACTCGGCGGCCTCGCGGAACGGTCCGTAAAAGGCTGAGGCGAATTTGGCCGAGTACGCCATGATCGGAATGTGCGTGAAGCCGTTTTCGTCGAGCGTCTTGCGAATCGCGCCGACTCGCCCGTCCATCATGTCCGACGGCGCGACCATGTCCGCGCCGGCGCGCGCGTGCGAAAGCGCTTCGCGCGCGAGCAACTCCAGCGTTGCGTCGTTGTCGACGTCGTTGCCCGCCACCACGCCGCAATGGCCGTGGTCGGTGTACTCGCACAGGCAGACGTCGGTTATCACGGCGAGGCCGGGCAGATGCTCCTTGATTTCGCGGATCGCGCGTTGCACTTCGCCCTGGTCGTTCCAGGCCTCAGTGCCATGCGGGTCCTTGCGCTGCGGGATACCGAACAGGATGACCGCCGGAACGCCGGCCGCGTGCGTCTCGCGCGCGGCGCGCACGACCTGGTCGACCGAGAGCTGCGCGACACCCGGCATCGAGCCGATCGGGCGGTTTACGTCGCGTCCCGGGCAGACGAAGAACGGCTGGATAAAATCGTCGGACGCAAGGCGCGTCTCGCGGATCATCCGGCGCAGCGTCTCGGTGCGGCGCAGCCGCCGTGGGCGATTGATTGGAAACGCCATCGGGATGTTCACCCCCTCAAGGGCGGAACTGGAATTCGATGCCGATTATATTGATGAGCCGCGCCGGAACGAAACTGGCCGCGCACGTCGAAATAAGCGACGGGCGTCCCGGTGTGACCGGGACGCCCGTCGCGTTTGTGGCGGGGTTTACCTGCTCTTGTGCGTTCCTAGTTAAGCGAAAGACCCGGCAGAACCGCGGTATGCTCAACATCGACCGCCTGCAGGCTGTGCGGGTCGAGGCCCAGCGCCTTCAGAATGGTGGGCGCGACCTGGGCCGTCTGCACCGGAGCGTTAACGCTCTCGGGCGAGAAATCCGGATTGGCCAGCAGCATGATGACGTTGGTGTCATCGTGCGCGAAGCCGCCGTGCTCCGAGACCTTCTTCTTGCCGCCCGTGTAGATTACGCCGACGTTTGGCGCCACGACGATATTCGGAGTGCGCGGGTCGGTCGCCGGATCGCCGAACATCAAGTCGAGCGAAGGACCCCAGAAGATCTCACCGCCGTTGTAGCCGCCATGAACCGGGTTGGTGCCGCTCTGCAGCATTCCGACCGCCGTCGCGGTCTCGGCCGGAGTGTTGTTGGCCAGCCACAGCAACGACACGTCGTCCTCGGTCGGTCCGATCTGGTTGACCTCCGAGTCGGGAAGCAGCGTGCTGATGATGGTCGCGGGCGACTCGCCGCCGTTGTCCCCCGGGATGCGCAGGAGCCGCGCGGGGTCGATCGGCGACTGTCCGTGCTTGGCGGTGATGATGATCAGGGTCGAGTCGTACTGATGCTCCTTCTTCAGCTCGTTGACCATTAAGCCGATCGAATTGTCGACGAACTCGATTTCCTGGAGCAACGAATCGCTGGGGGTTCCGATCGAATCGAGGTCACCGCCCGTGGTGCTGTAGCCGGACGCCACCGAGCCGTACTGATAGACCAGCTTTTCGCCGATGCTCACGGCCTGGAAGTTCATGCCGAGAATGTTCGGCATGGGTGCGTGACCGGTGCCGCTGTGGGTCTTGCCGGCGATCTCGTTGACCATTGCCATCACCTTGAGCCCGTCGTAGCACTGGATGTTCTGGAAGCTGCTGGTGTAGTCACCGCCGATCGCGTTTTGATCCGGCAGGGTCGGTACTCCGTTCTGCATGCACTCGGGAAGGACGAGCTGCGGCGGCGCCTGGGTGGCAAAGTTGGAGGCGTTGGAGTTGATTTCCGGCGAATAGAAGTCGTCGACGTTGGTGCCGTCGCCGGGTCCTGAAACCGCGATATACGCCGCGTGTTTGTCGGACCAGGCGGTACGCCCGCCGGCTTTGTGGATCACCCCAAAAATGGTGTTGGTGCGGACGAAGTTATACGGATAGACCGGCTTGCAGTCATTGGCCGGGTCGCGCTCGAGCCTGCTCGGATCGATCGCATTGGCCTGACCGTCGGTTCCCCCGCCGTTCAGTTGCGTCTGGTCGTAGTCGATGCCCTCTTCGTATTCGGTGCGCGTGCCGTCCGGAGTTTGTCCTGGCGTGCACGAACCCGCCGACAATCCGTTGCCCGTATCGACCGCGGGCGGCTGCAAGGAACGATCATATGCGACGTCATAATACGCACCGACCGTGCGCGGCGAGCCGCCGGTGACAATCGCCATCAAACCTGGAAACGAATCCGACGGCCGCGAGGTCGAGCTGTTCAGATAAGTTACGCCGTGCTCGCCGAGCGCCTTGAGATTGGGACAATACGGCGTGCCGCCCTTGAACCCGCTGATTCCGTTGGCGCAGTTGGCATAGTCCAACGCGTGCATCCCGTCGACGCTGATCAGCAGCACGTGTCGGATGCCATTGCGATTGTTGATGTGCGCGGCATAGACCTTCGGCACTGACCAGGCCGCCAGCAGCAGTGTGCCCGCCAGCACACCCAGAGATCGGTTTCTCATTTTGCGACTCCTCCTTGGACTTCAGAAAGTCGGGTTAAGGGTTAACAGTCGGCGCACTTTTAGCCGAAGCAAGTGAATTGCGAATGGCGCGATTGTTAAGTTCAGGTTGCGATGAACTTCGATCCGCGATTGTCGCGGCTGACTGTTGGGTTTCGTGCCCCGCGCGCGGTTCCGGGTGGCCTCGCAGCCAATCGGCCGGACACGCCCGCGCAAAGGCGCTCGCGAGCGATATGCGGGCGCCCTCGGCGGGAATTTAATCAGGCATTAACTTCGCGATAACCGCCGCCGCGCGCCCGCCGTGCTATCTCCGACGCGTAATCCGGCGTCACCAGGAAAAATTGGTTCTTACAACGACAGGAGAAGACTTGTGAAAAACAGTATGGCTGCCAAGGCATTCGGCTGCGCCGCGTCCCTGATGCTGCTGGCCGCGTTGCGGCCGGCGAGCGCCCACGCGGTTGGTCCGACGGCGGTCGCCCCCTATTCGTTCGGCACTTTCGCGGTGTCGGAGGATGGTTACAGCCAACCCGATTCGATCACGTTTTCGCGCACCAACGTCTTCGTCGGCTACGGCAACGGCGGCAATCCCGACGGTTCCGGCGGCGCGACGAGCACCATCGTCAAGTACAAGATGGACGGGACCGTGGTGAAAACCTTCACCGTAGCCGGTCATAACGACGGCCTGAAGTTTAATGGCCAAACCGGCGATCTGTGGGCGCTGCAGAACGAAGACGGCAATACGACGCTGAAGATCATCGAGCCCGCCACCGGCAAGCAGAAGACTTTCGTGCTCGGGACCGGGCCTCACGGCGGCGGCTACGACGACATCGTGTTCGACGGCAATGCGACTTATATAAGCGCCTCCAACCCTTCCGTCGAGACCGCGGCCGGAATCGTCCGGTTCAAGTCCGAAGACAAGAAGGTCAAACTGATCGGCATCCTCAACGATGACGCGTCGGCGACCGACGTGACCACCGGCAATACCGTGACGCTCAATCTTACGGATCCGGATTCGATGATTCTCGATCCATTCGGCGAACTGGTGCTCGACTCCCAGCAGGACGGCAAACTCGTGATCGTGCAGCATCCGGGCCGCAGTTGCCAGAACGCGTTGGTGGTGCCGCTGACGTCGGAAGGTGAGCCAACGATCGGCGATACCACTTTTGACGACACCGTCTTTGCCGACGCTCCGCAGGGCGAGTTGCTGGTGGCCGACAAGGATGGCGAAGCGGTCTATTCGATAGCCGCACCATACTTTGCGCCGGGCGCGGCGTACTCCGCGGTGGTGGTGGTCAGCGCGCCGATTACGGGATCTTCCGTCGCAGCGTTCGTGGGTCAGACGAACCTGACCACGGGATTCGTCACCCCGATCCTGAATGGACTCCAGAATCCGGGCGGAATGGCGTTCATTCCGGCCGGCCATGAACCCGACCTGGCGCGGACGGTCGGAAGCGAGCAATGCCCGTGAGCGCGATTTCGCGGCGCGGCATCGTGCCGTTTAACGGCGTCGCGCAGGGCGATCACCCCCCGGGCCACTCGGCCCCGGGGGGCGATTCGCGCGGGGCTCATTCGGCCCCGGAACGAAAATTGAGTCTTACGACAAGAGGAACCCGCGCGGAGCGCCCTAGCCCGGCTTCTTCGGCGCCGGCGGGACGCCGGCCTCAAGTTCGAGCGGCAGCTCGAACCTGATGGCCTGCGGCGGCTCGCACACGGTCTCGCTGCAGGCCTGAAACCGCAGTGTGCCGGCGATCTTGTACGGCCCCGGCGCGATCGTTTTGCCGAAGGGCTCCATGAATTTCGCCGGCATCGGCGGGCTCCACTTGATCCCGAGCCTGCCCGTCGCGCGAACTTCGCCCTCGTACACCGGCAGCGTTTCGCCGAGCGCCTTGAGCAGCATCGGTTTGGCCGCCGGCAATTCGATCGATTGTTCGTCGACGATCGGACTTTCGAAGACCAATTCGGTCGGGCGATAATTGTCGGGCAGAGGCTTGCCGTAGATGTGCCAGCCCGGTTTCAGCCGGATGCGCAGTGCGGTTGCCAGTTCCTGTCCGGGGAAGCCTCGATCGGCCGACAGTGTAACCGTCGCGCTGAACGCTCCGGCGTCGATCTCGACGGAATTATCGGATGCAGCGCCGCCGGCGTTGCGCAGTGCGAGCGCGGTCGCCGAGGGGCGATACTCGTAGCTGGGAAGGAACCGCTTGTCGCGAACGACGCCGTCGGGCGCGATCAGATAGTCGCCCGGAAACGGGATCCCATACATCATCTGGTGATCTTCGGGGATGTTGGTGTTGAGAATTCCGAAGGCGCGAATGACTTTGCTGCCGGCGTCCGAGAGCAGCGGATAGTCAATCTTGTAGGCGTCGCCGAAGGCGGCGAGAATTTCGCGCGAATCGTAGGTGATCGACGCGGCGTTGATTCCGGCGGCTTTAAGCGTCCGCAGCGACTGTTGCAGCTCGACGAGCTGGTTGCGGCAGTACGGTCACCAATCGGCGCTGCGGCTGAAGACCAGCAGCAGACCGTTGGGTCCCGACAGATCTTTCAGCGTGCGGGGATTGCCGTGCTGGTCGGGCAGCGTGAAATCGGGGACCCGCTGGCCGATTTCCGGTCCGGTGCGATAGCCGTCATTCTGCGCGGCTACGAACCGGCCCCATTCTTCGGAGGTGATATCGCTTCCGCCGCTGCGGAATTTGCGGATCACGCCATGCAGAATTTCAGCTTTGACTTTCGCGTCCATAATGTGCCTCAGTCTCGCAAAGCGCGGCGTCTTTCGCCAGCGCTCGGGGGCCGCTCATCGGCGCCGCGCGCTCAGGACGATCTCCAATGTCAAACTAAACACGGCAGATCATTTCGGAGCGTGTTTCCCAGGATGTCCGGATCGGTTTCGTCGTATTGGCCCGCCCCGCTCAACGTCCCGGCGCGCAGCAGCTGAGATCAAGTGTTGTAGAGAAGTTTTCGGTTCTGCCCCTCCCTGGCATAGAGCTCCCCACGGTACTCGTACTCGGCCAGTTCGATTACGGCCTGCACTAGCTCTTCGGGATGGCAGTTGAAACAACAGTGGCTACCGGGGACCTCGGCATACGTAAAATCGCGCAGATTGCCGGAAAGCCGGGGGTCCCAGGCTTTGCGATATTCCCAATCGAAGGTTATGTCCTTGACCCCGTTAATGAAGCTCTTGGGAATTGCCTGCACCCGCGGGTCATCGTAAAAGCGCTTGAGATCGGGCTTGTCCGAGAACGACCGCAGCGGTTGCGGCTGCCATCGTTTGAGATCCGCGGTCTGCTCCTCGGCTTTCATGTCCTGCATCCAGCGCTCCCTCACCTGGTCGAAAGGGGGAAGCGGAAAGCGGTTATCGTTTATCTTCCCGATCCCCGCGCTGTACTCCGGTGGGCAGGCGTCGAGGATCGATTCGCCGTCCTTCAGGATGAACGCCATGTACCAGATGATGTGCGAGATTCGATCCGGGATCTCCTGTGCCACAAGCTGGTTGATAAGGCCGCCCGTGCTATTGCCAACGAGCACGACCTGGTCGAGCTTTCGCTGTTCGATATATTCGATCACCGCTTCGGGATAGTCAGCGAGCTTCGCGGTTTCAATCTCGTGAATTCGCGTGCCATGGCCTGGGCAGTCGACCGCATAGGCCTCGCGTTTCCACGAGCGCATGATCTCGAGCACGCGGTCCCAGCACCATGCGCCGCGCCACGCGGGATGGATGAAAAGGTAGGGGACGTCCTTTTTCACTCTCGCCATACTTGCTCCATATTCCTCTTAGCTTGCATCTTCCAGCCGCTGGACGGAATGCGTATTTATTTGGCGCTGGACACGAAGTAGTTGTGAATCGCCGCGATCAGCGCAGGAACCGTGTACTCAGTCGGCTGCGCGACTACTTGCAAGCCGGCGGCGCGCGCGGTCTCGGCGGTTATGGGCCCGATTACCGCGGTCTTGAGTCCGCGGGCGATAGTGGCTCCGACCATCTCGCAAAAGTTCGTCACCGTGCTCGAACTGGTGAAGGCGACGAGATCGATGGTTCCCGCCTTTGCCATTTCACGCACCCGTTCGACAGGCGCATTTGCGGGCTTCACCGTTTTGTAGACCGGCGCGACGACGACCTCGCGCGCGCCGGCTGCGATCAGCATCTCCGGCAACACCTCGCGCGCGACCTGCGCGCGGGGAATCAGGATCCGCGCGCCGCGGATACGCTCGACGCCAATCGCTTCGACAATCGCCTCGGCGCGATACTCGGAGGGTAGCGCGGCAACCGTCAGCGCATGTTCGGTCAGCCGTGCGGCGGTAACCGGACCTATCGCGCCGAGCTTCGCGCCCAGAAGCGCGCGCGGATCGTCGCCGCGCGTCCTCATCCGCTCCAGCATCCGCTCGACGCCGGTAGGGCTGGTGAAGACCACCCAATCGAAGGACGCGAGGCGCCCGAGCGCCGCGTCGATTGCGGTGTAGCCGTCGGGCGCTACGATCTCGATGGTGGGAAATTCGATCACCTCGGCGCTGAGCGCGCGCAACCCGGCGGCGAACGAGTCGCCGGCCTCGCGCGCGCGCGTGGTCACGATATTGCGCCCGTGAAGCGGCCTCGATGGAGACGAGTCGGACCGCGCCGCAGGTGCGGCCCGACTCGTCCCCACACCACCCGCCGCCGCGCCGACGCCGGCGGCGCCGATTAGCTCGCGTGCGTCGCCCGCGAGCATCCGCGCCGCCAGCCGGGCGCCGAGCGCGGCGGCGCGCTCCCGCGCCGTGGCGGGCGTGCCGTCGGCCACGGTGTCCGAGATTTCGTCGATCATGTTGCGCGCGCCGTCGAGACTGAAGACCAGCGCGCGCATGCCGAGCGTCACGCCATCGAGTCTCGCGAACACGCCGACGGGCGAGACGCACGAAGCGCCGAGCGCGGCCAGGAAGGCGCGCTCGGCGGCGGTTTCGAGATGGGCGCGCGGATCGTCGAGCGCGGCGACCGCGGCCTCGAGTTCGGCCGAGCCGGCAACCGGTCGGCCGACGGACGCCTCGATACAGAGCGCGCCCTGGCCGCCAGAGGGGACGAAGTCGCGCGCGTCGAGCGGGGCGAGGGCGACGCCGCCCGCGGCGGCGTCGCCCTCGCCCCGCCCAAGCCGGGTCAGCCCCGCCATCGCGAGGATGATGGCGTCGAAGTCGCCGGCGGCGAGGCGCGCGAGGCGTGTGTCGACGTTGCCGCGTAACGCGACGACCTCCAGGTCGGGGCGCAGGCGCAGGGCCTCGAAGCGCCTGCGCGCCGACGAGGTGCCGAGGCGCGCGCCGCGCGGCAGTGCGGTGAGCGTGACGCCGGCGCGTGCGAGCAGCACGTCGCGCGGATCGGCGCGCTCGGGTACTGCGGCGATACGGAAGCCGGGGGCCAGTCGCGCCGGCAGATCCTTCATCGAATGCACCGCGAGGTCGATACGGCCCGCGACGAGCGCTTGCTCCAGTTCCTTGACGAAGAGCCCTTTGCCGCCGACCTGGGCGAGCGCGGCCGTGGCCATCCGATCGCCGCTGGTACGAATCGGGACGATCTCGATAGTCACGGACGGGGCGAGCGCCGCGAGCTTGTGCCGTATCAGCTCGGCCTGCGCGAGCGCGAGGCGGCTGGGACGCGAACCGATACGAAGTACGGGGGCCATCTATATATTTGTCGCTACTTTTTCGGGATAGGTGTTTTGGGGGCGCGAGGGTATGGCGGGTCGATCGCGCCGGCCGCGCGTGGGCGCCGGCCGCGGGTCAGGATTCTTCCTCGTCGTCGGATTCGAGGTCAATCTCGAAGTCAAGGCCGGAGATCGTGCCGCCGAGCGCGGGCCCCTCGGCCCCCATCTCGCCGCATAGCAGGCGGCGCGCAATCTCGGCCGTATGCACGGGATCGGGCGAGCCGGCGCCGGTGCTGCGCAGGCCGGCCAGAATGCGATGAAGCAGCTTGTTGACCAGCGTGCGCGTGAGCGCTTCGATACGCTCGCGCTCGGTCGGCTCCATCGTGGCGAGCCACGCGCGATGGCGCCCGAGTTCGGTGTCGCGCAGTTGTTCGATGCTCCCCCGGATGTCTTTGATTGCCGGGACCAGGTCCAGCCCGTCCATCCAGCGCATGAACGAGGCGAGTGCTTCGGCCACGATGGTCTCGGCCTTGTCGGCCTCGCGCGCGCGCTCGCCGACCGATTCGGTCACCACCGCGCCGAGGTCGTCGATGTCATACAGGTACACGTTCTCCATCGCGTTGAGTCGCTCGTCGAAGTTGCGCGGCACGCCCATGTCGATGAGGAACATCGGACGGTAGCGGCGCTCGCGCAAGATGGCCTCGAAGTCGTCGGGCTCGAGCACCGGCCGTGCGGCCGAGAGCGAGCCGATCACGATATCGGCGATCTTGAGGTAAGGGCGATGATTCTCGAACGGGACGGCGGTGCCGCCGAGCGCGCGCGCTAGCGCGACCGCATGATCGAAGGTGCGGCTGGTCACCAACAGGGTCTCGGCGCCGAGCGCGCGGAGCTGGCGGGCGGTCAGTTCGGCCATCTGCCCCGCCCCCATCAGCATCACCGTCTTGTCGCCGAGCGTGTCGAAGATCTGTCCGGCCAGACGCACCGCCGCCGAGCTGACCGATACCGAGCCGTGGCCGATGAGCGTTGCCTTGCGCACCCGCTTGGCGACCGAGAAGGCGCGATGAAAGGCGCGATGCAGCACCAGGCCGGCGGTGCCCGCCTCGGCCGCGTAGCCGTACGACAGCTTGAGCTGACCGAGGATTTGCGGCTCGCCGACGACCATCGAGTCGAGGCTGGCGCCGACCCGGAACAGATGGTGCACGGCGTCGCGGCCCTCAAGGCGATAGAGCGCGCCGGCGAACAGGGCCGCGTCAACCGCGCGGTCGGCGGCGAGGAAACCGGTGGCTTGGTCGAGCGCGCGCGCGGAGTCGGCTGCCACGCCGATGATCTCGACGCGGTTGCAGGTCGAAACCAGCGCGATCTCGGCCAGCGCGGGCGCGCGATCCTTGAGCCGCCCAAGCGCCGCGACAATTTCGCCCTCGCCATAAGCCAGCCGCTCCCGCACCGCGACCGGGGCGCTGCGATGGTTGATGCCGACGATGAGGAGTTTTTCGTCCATCCTGTGAGCAACCGCGCCCGTCCGGGCGTTAACCGAAACTCCCACCGTGCTTACCCGGAAAAAGCAGGCTTACACTCAGGAACGAGCCCAACAATACGGTAAACACCGCCAGCGTCAGCGCCGCGGCCCGCCGCCCGCGCCATCCCGCCGCGATTCGCGACTCGAGCAGCGCCGCATACAACAGCCAGGTCACCAGCGACCACGATTCCTGCGGCTCCCACGACCAGAAATGGCCCCAGGTCGATTCCGCCCACAGCGCGCCGCTGATGATCGCCAGCGACAGCATCACGAAGCCCCATCCCAGCAGCCGATAGTTGATGAGGTCGAGCTTCTCCAGACTCGGCATCGTCTGTCCCGCGGGCTCCATCGGGCGCTTCGCCTTAAGGCGCGACTCGTACACTAGGTATGCGAGGCTGACGCCGGCCGCAACCACAAACAGCGCGTCGCCAAGAAAGGCCAGCGTCACATGGACGGGCAGCCATGCGCTGCGCAAACTGTCGGGAATGACCAGGCGGCCACGACGCCTAAGCAGCATCGCCGCGCCGGCCGCGGCCAGAACGCCCGGCGCCACAAAGGCGCCCAACACCTGCATCCGCATCCGGACTATGAGGATGAAGCTGACGATCGCTGTGAGCCAGGCCAGGAAAGACAGCGACTGGGCGAAATTGGTGACCGGAATGTTGCCGGCCTTGAGCGCGCCAACCACCAGGTCCAGAGTGTGGAACAGCACCGCCGCACCCAGCAGCGGCACCGCCTGATCGGTCCAGCGCGGACGGCTGGTGGCGCGTCCGGCTACGAAGCCCGCGGCAGAGAGCGCGTAACATACCAAGGCGGGCGGCAGCCAGATCGTATCCATATCGATTGATTATGCGCCGGCACGCGCGGGATGGTCCGCCGCGTCATCCCCGGTGTTAAATAGCGCCTGCGCGATGCCGAATTCAACTGGAGGCCGCGTTGGCGTGTTCCACTTGTTGACCGCCAATTGTATTACGCCTCTCGCTGAGAGGACAGGATCGCGGGCGGCGCGCGGCTTGCACTAGGGACGATGCGCCAAAGAGGAGCGCAGAGGGGAGCGATGGACAACGTCGAGGAAAAACGACCAACGAGCCTGCGAGCCGTCAATCAGACGCGCGCGACCGTGCTCTGCGAGCGCCTTGAAGAGGCCGGTGGGATGGCGGGCAAGAGCCGCGGCCTATTGGGACGCAATGGGCTCGAAGCGGAGGCCGGGATGCTGTTCGAGGCGGGCCGACTGGAGCCGCTCATGTGCATGCACATGCTGTTCATGCGCTTTGCCATCGATATTGTTTTTCTGAATCGCCAAGGCAGGGTAATTCGGATTAATCGCAACCTGCGGCCGTGGCGCGTCTCGTCGATCGTCTGGGGTGCACGCAAGGCACTGGAGCTCTCGGCCGGCGGTGCGGCACGCAGCCATACCGAGTTAGGTGATCAAATCATCTTCGAACGGCCGTAGGCCACGTCTCTGCTCCATGTGACTCGAATTCGCTCGACAATTCGCGTTATGACGCGCTTTTGTTGCATCCGTGCAACTTCTGATTGCAACTTGCGCAAGCCGTGCTCTTGAAAACATCAATAAACACCTGATCTGAGGTCCAAGCTAGTCGTGGCATGGTCGATGCTAGATAGCTACACATGGTTATGTCGTTGGTTTGAGATGAACGCAGCTTGATAACATCTTAAAACTAGCGTAAAAGGTATGAGTAGCTGTCAGGTGCGGCAATGAAAACAGTAACATATTTGAAGGCGGGTTTGGTAAGTAGGGCAGCAATAGAGCCGAAAACAGAGCCAATCCTCGATGTAAATGTAACGGAGGCGGTCAAAGAGGAGAAAAAGGATCTGTTTACAAAGGCGTTCATGAAGGTACGTGAACGGTTTGTCCGCTCAAGTGCGGCCAGACGATGACGGAATACGCCCCGATTCTCGGAGCTATCGGCGGTCGCTATGCACCGCGTCCTGGCTAATTAACAGCGGTTCGCTCGCCAGCATATCGATTCCGCTCCGATCAAGGCGTGGGCAAGCCTAAAACCCGGCATTTCATCTCCCCATAGGCTTGGCAAGTGGTTGCCGCCACTTCTCGGCTACTCCGCGCTATCGATTCATCGATTCCTGTTCGGCTGCATCCGGCAGGCGAAAAATCGTGCTCAATTGTTGCACTGTTGCAACTTTTGATGCGGTTACGCGTGTTCAAGCCCTTCTTCAAAAAGCGAAATAGGCCCTTCTAGCTAAAAAAAGGCTGTGGCATGCGATGTGCTGAGGCTTTGAAGCCAGCTCAGAGCATGACGGGGCTCTATGCCTCGGCCTTGAGGGCTTAAAAGGGGATAGCGAAGGGTGCAAGGGGAGGGAGACAGTTGAAGTTCTCACGAGGTCAGGCTGCGATCGCTTTGAGCCTTGCCGTACCCATGATGGTGGGATTCGCATGCATCGGAGCGGATATGTGGTCGCTCTACCTGAGTTCGGCTCGCCTCCAAAGAGCCGCTGACGCGGCTGTTCTGTCCGGAGCCATCTATTTGCCGGCCAATCCCGCGCTCGCGCGAAGTGCCGCCCGGATCAAGGCACAGATGAACGGGATCCGCGAGAGCGAGATCGTTTACGACCGATCCGCCCCGGATGACCGGTCGCTCACGATGGTGGTCGAGCGCAACGTGCCATATCGCTTCGCGCGCCTTTTCGGCCTCTCGCAGAGCCTCCTGATAGTGAAGGCAGTGGCCGGAATCAATTCATCTCGATCGAATTGTAGCGGCTGTCAGCCGAACTTACCGATGATCGCACCGCGGCGAAGTGCTGCCCTGGCTGGCGCCTGGAGGCCACTGCCGATGGGCGGTTGCGACGGCTGCGGAGCACGCCAAAATCACCAACGGAATCTGTTGAGCGAAAGCGAGAACTCGGCCAGAACCAGGTCGCACGCCAGATTCGACAAATTGCCGCGCAGGGTGCTCGACGCCGATGCGTTAACCTCGATAACACTATAATAAGTAAAAATGGAGCGTTATGCAGCAGAGAAAAATATTAAAACATGAATAAAGATGGCTTGACATGTTAAATCACTGTCCGTATGCTTCAAGGGGGAACGGATGAGCTTCGTAACAAAGTGCTATATCCAAGCTCGCGAAAGCCTGCTTGGTCACGGTCGCGCACAAACCATGGCCGAATATGCGTTGATAATTGCCACGGTCGTGGTTGCGGTCTACGGACTCTACCAGTCAATGGGCACTGACATCAGCTCAATCGCGCACAGCGCGGATAACCCTCTGCTCACCAATGCCTGAGCAGCTCAGATGAAGTGTCTAGAGTGATTTTTATTATTTAAATGATGACATGACACTTCGCTTGATGATATAGAGAGTAAAGATCCGGAGATTAACTTTGGGGAATCAATCCCCGCAAGGCGGCCTGGAAGGCGGCTAAACAAGGAGGCAAGGAAATGGAGTTAGGCAAGAAGATGTTCATTCGCGCCCGTGAGTCAGTGGTTCGGATCACCCGTGGCCAGACGATGACGGAATACGCGCTCATCCTCGCGGCTATCGCGGTCGTGGTCTGGGGCGCTTACCATGTGATGGGCCAGGACATCCAGTCGCTCGCCAGTGGCGTCGATTCCGCTCTGACCAGCGCGTAAGGCGGTTTCGCGTTCAAGAACAGAACGTTCGGCTTTTAGTATGAGGCGGCGGGGCGTAAGCCCCGCCGCCGGTCGAATTTCAAGTCAGGATGCGCCCGCGCGAGCAAAGCCGGCGGGCACGGCTCGGTCCAAAGTGGGAGTTCAGCGAACAATCAGATTGCTAGGGCAGGGCTCGGAATCGGGTTCATGGAAGGCGAATGGGTTTGAAGCGTTAGATGAGTGGATGGTGCCAGACCTCAGACGGCGGGCATTCTCGACTCAGAGTCGTGACGTGGTAGGACAAGGCTACACGTCTTCGAAGGTTAAAACTGCAACGCTCTTGCTTCAGGCTGGTTAACGCCATACTTTATGAGAACAAAGAGGGGTCATTGGCGCGGCATAATCTCCTGACGAATCTCCGACGGGCATTGCTGACGCGGAATCTCTACTACCAACCTCCAAGGGGAGGGTACGTATGAACCCCATATTCGGTGTGAAAAGCTCACGGCCCGATCGAAATCTGCGACGCTGCGGAGGCGCCGCGCTCAGCGGTCAGGCGATGGTCGAGTTCGCCTTGGTGCTGATCGTGGCACTGATCGTTTTGTTTGTCTCGATCCAATTGGCGTTCATCGGACAGGCCGCACTCGCGCTGGGTCAAATGAACTATCAGGGCGCGCGCTACGCCGCGGTCAACCCAACTTTTGACTGTAGCTCGGTCGCTCCGTACATGGCCTCCGTAGGGTCGCCGACGGTCACCAGGAACGGCGTGACCTGCGCCTCGTCCTGCGCCAGCGCACCCACGGCGTCGACCAAGGGGGTTCAGGTGTGTGTGGTCTGTAGCAGCGGCGGCACCGCGGTGGCTTGCAACGCGCGGAACTTCGGAGATTCCGTGCAGGTGCAGCTTGCTTTCGACGCGACCAGTCTGATTTTTTTGTACAATCCAAAGACCAGCTCCAGTTTTTTCGGCATCCCGTTTCCCACGACGCTAACTAGCCAGGAGACGGCTATGAGCGAATGATCGGGGCGACGGCGCACGCCGAGCGGTTCGGAAAAACTTGCGGCCCTTGGGCAGGCCGCTTTCATTCGGGGGGAGGGGTCAGATGAGACGATCGTTGTTGTTCATGATGCTGGCCGGCGTCGCCGCGCTGGTCGCTGCGCTGGTCGTCTACTCGGCGCTGAAAAAGCGCGAGCGAGAAGTCCAGGAAGCGATGGCGCAATCGGTCACTATCGTGGTCGCCGCACATGACTTGCACATTGGTACGCAGCTTGATCCGACCGCGGTGAAACTTGTGCGGTGGTCGCGCGACAGCATGCCGCCGGGCGCCTTCACCGACATCGCGGCGGTGGCCGGCAAATACGTGAAGACCCCGTACGTCGAAAATGAACCTATCGTCGCCGATCGCTTGTTCTCTGGGGTCAAGACCGCGGGCATGTTGCCACTGTTGATTCCGGCGGGAATGCGCGCGATGTCAGTGCCGGTCGACGAGGTCAGCGATATCTCCGGCTTTGTCCTGCCCGGTGCTCACGTCGACATCCTGGTCTCGATTACCGACAAGACCACCGGCGGCCAGCCGTTTTCCAAGATCGTTCTGCAAAACGTCGAAGTGATCGCCGTCGCCCAGGAGATTGAAGAGGCGAAGGACGAGCCCAAGGTGGTCAAGGTCGTCACCGTGCTGCTGACACCCGAGGAGGCTGAGCGGCTCGCCCTGGCCAGCCACGACGGGACTTTGCGTCTGGCGCTGCGCAATTACGAAGACAAGAAGATCGTGATGACCAACGGCTCCAACGTGGCGTCGATGCTGCGCGGCGGCTCCGCGCCTCCGGTGATGGAGCATCAGGCGGTGGCGCCAGTGGCGCACATCCGTGCGCGCCCACGGCCCAAGGCGGTGCGGGTCGAGATCCTGCGCGACGGAACCAAGAGCGAGTCGGTTTCCTTCGTTCACGGCCGCGGCGCGCGCAACACCGAGAGCCTGAACCCGGAGATGGTCGGGTCGGCCGGCGCGAGTTTCGAGATGGCGGCGGTGGAAAATCCGACGCCCGCTCCTGTAGCCGCGCCCGCCGCTTCGGCGCCGCCGGCGACGGGGCGTATGGCCTCGGCGGCCAGCAGTCGTCATGGAGCTCACGCGCCAGTGCCGAGCGGCGTGGGCTTCACGGGGGCTCCGACGGACAATCCGCTTTTCGCCGGGCCGAACTCAAAGACTATCGACGTGCCGTAATGGGGGAGGAGTGGACGATGGTCGAAGCGATAAGGAAAAAAGTGCGTCACGGCCGCAAGCTGATCGCCGTGGCGATGGGAGCGTTCGGATTTTTCATATTGGCGGGGCATCAGGTTGCGGCCTCGGAAACCCGCACCGTTCCGGTGACGATTAACCCCGGCGAAGCCTACACCATCCAGAACGTCAGCCCGGATTCGACCCCTGGGGTTAAGGTCGTGTCGAATCCGAGCGCGCTGGTCGTGCATACGGACGCCCCAGGCAAGATCGTGTTGCTTGGCGCCGCGGCTGGTAGCTGGGACATAGATGTGACTCTCGCCAGCGGCGAAAAAGTCACCTACGTCGTCGATGTGCAGCCGACCGAGAGCGCCAAGGGACCGTTGGCTGCCGCCACCAACGCGGCCGCCTCCAGCGATTCCGCGCCAGCCGGCGGCGCCGTCGCGGCTCCTGCCGTGGCCTCCAGGCCGGCCGACATCGGCAGCGGTCCGGTTGATGCGGCGGCGGCCGCCGCCACCTCCGGTGGCGCTGCAACCGCCAGTGCGACTTCCGGTGCGGCCGAAGCGGCGCGGGCCGCAGACAGCAGCTCATCCGCGCCGGTGGCGGCTGCGCGCGTTCCCGCGGCCGAGCCTGTGAGGGTGGCGTCGGCGGATCCGGCGGGTCCCATAGCCGCTGCCGCGCCGCCTGCCGTCGTATCGCCTGTAGCTGCGTCGCCCGCGCCTGCCGCGGCGATGCCGCCGACGGTGGTGGCGGAAGCGTCCACGCCTGAGTCCTCGACTGCGACGCCAGACTCGGTATCGCCGATTGTTCTTCCCAGTTCCTCCGGCGGCGACAATGGGATGCTGCCATCGCAGGCCGTCTCGGGCGGGGCGTCAGGGTCAGTACGGACGTTCAACACCGATCCTTTGGCGGTCATTCCATCGGGGCCGCCGCCGGTCGGTCAGAAGCATTACATGCCAGGCGATGGGGTTGACCTGATGGCCGGAACGTCGGAGGTGCTCGACTACCCGACGCGTATCCGGCGGGTTTCGATCGCCGACAGCAAGGTGGCCGACATTCAAGTGATCAATCCGTACGAGCTCAACCTGGTGGCCCATCAGACGGGCTTCACCACGCTGGCCGTGTGGGACACCCAGGGACGCTACTCGGAGCGGGAGGTCAGGGTCGACGAAAGCGGCAAGCAACAGGTGCTGCTCAACGTAATCGTGGCCGAGCTCGACCGCTCGCGGATAGAAAACTTCGGTATAAACTGGTCGATGGCTCTGCCGAAATGGAACATTTCGCTGGTCAACATGGCCGGTGGAGTGGCCACGCCCTATAATGCGACGAGCTCTCTGACCGCCAACTCGTTGATTTCCTCGAATCCTCCGGTCACGGTCTCCACCAGCGCGTCAGGTACGTTACCCCCGAACGGCACTATGATTCCGCTGCTGCTGTCGCAGAACCTGACCTACGGCCTGGCCGCGGGCAACAACAATATCCAGACCCAATCTTTCTTCCAGTTTCTTGAAGAAAACAGTATGGGTAAAATACTGGCTGAGCCGCATCTGCTGGCCAACTCCGGCGAAAAGGCCGAGTTCCTCTCTGGCGGCGAGATTCCGATCGTGATTTCGCAGGCCCTCAATACTTCGATTGTCTTCAAACAGTTCGGCACCTCGATTATCTTTGTACCGACGGTGATCGGTTTCGATGATATCCTGCTGAAGGTGAAGCCCGAGGTCTCAGAACCTGACTACGCTCACGGTGTAAACCTGTTCGGCTTCACCGTGCCGGCTTTCGTAACGCGAAAGGCCGAAACGATGGTGCGGTTGAGAAACAACCAGACCTTGATAATCGCTGGCCTGTTGCTCAACACCAAGAACGAGACGGTGGCCAAGGTGCCCTATCTGGGAGATATCCCGTATATCCGCGGGCTGTTCCGCAACACCAGCTACAGTCACTCGCAAACCGATCTGGTGATGACGGTGACGCCGCAGATTGTGGCACCGCTGCCGTCCAATGGCCGGGTTGCGCTGCCGACCGACCGCGGACCGATGAGTCTCGAGGAAATCAAGACCAGGAGGGTTTATCCCGAAGACGCCGCGCGGCCTCGCTTCTAACGAACGGGGACTCGTGCGGTCGGAAAGAATCCTGTGGCAGTGCTAGGCAGAAAGAGTGACGGGCGGAAGGGTGCGCTCAGGGTTCTACTGGTCGGAGAGGACGAGGGGCGGCGCACCGAGATCAAGGATGCGCTCGATAATCTCGGCGACCCGCCGCTTGAGATCGTCTCGGTAACGCCGCAGGCCGGTGCCCAGGAGAGCAGCAATGGAGTGGCGCCGCCCGACGTCACCATGGTGGTGTTCAACGGCAACGAAGAAACGTCGCTGAACTACCTCCAGAAGCAGGCCGAACGTTCGCCCCGTCCCGCGCTGTTTGCGCTGGTGCGTGAGCGTTCGCCCGGATTGATGCGGCAAATCCTGCGCGCGGGAGCCGACGAGCTGCTTTTTTTGCCGCTCGATCCCGGCGATGCCACGCGCGCCCTGCTCAAGGTCAGCGAATCGCATCGGCGCGAGGAGAAAGAGCAGGGCGGCGTCATCTGCTCCGTGGTTAGTACCGTGGGCGGGGTCGGAGTATCGAGCCTTGCTGCCAATCTGGCCCTGGCCCTGCGCTATACGCTGAGCAAAAGGGTGGCGCTGGTCGACCTCGATCTGCAATCGGGTGGGCTCGCGGTGGCGCTCAATCTGGAACCCGAGCGCACGATCATGGCGCTGGCGGAGCAGGACAAGAAGCTCGACTCGATTCAGCTCGAATCGGCGCTGAGCAAGCATCCCTCGGGGATCTACCTGCTTGCGGCGCCCAAGCGGATCGAGGACAGCGAACTCGTTTCGGACGTGACCTTGGGCGCGGCGCTGGACCTGATGCGGCGGCTGTTCGACTTCGTAGTGGTCGACTGCGGCGGCTACATCAATGAAAACGTGGTGGCGGTGTGGGAGCGCTCGGATCATCTGTTTTATGTACTCGACCAGTCGATAGGGGCGGCGCGGTGTTGTTGGCGGTTTATCGAACTGTTCGGACGCCTGGGGCTTAGCGGCGTGCAGCCGCACTTTATTCTAAGTCGTTACGTCTCACATCACCCCATCAGCGAGGAGCAAATCGTCAACACTCTGGGCCGGCCGATTTACGCCAAGATCCCGCGCGACGAAAAGGCGCTCGAGAAGGTACAGCTTCTGGCCAAGGATCTGTGGCAATGTGCTGGTAACTCGGCCCTGACCCGGGCCTACGAGGATCTCGCCCGGCGCCTGGCGGCCGGCAGCGAGGATTCCGAAGAGGCACCGGGCCTGATGTCGCGCTTGCGCGGAGTGTTCGGCGGCCGCTCCTGAAGGTTGGTTAATCCATGAAGTTGGTCGAACGGATATCCCAGAAAGAAGGCACCACGCCCCAACAGCAGCAGCGCTCGATGATCGGTGCGCAGCCCGCCAAGCGCGAGCGCAACGCGGTGGCTGACGGCTTTCAGCAGCTCAAGCTCGCGGTGCACAACCGGCTGTTCGAGACGCTCGACGTTTCGCGCCTCGAGAGCCTGGAGGCCAACATGGCCTCGCAGAAGGTTACCACCGCGATAAGTGAAATCCTGGACGAGGAAGGCCGGCTGCTCACCGACGCCGACCGTGTGCGGCTGATCGAGGAGATCAAAAACGAGCTGCTCGGCCTGGGCCCGCTGGAACCGCTGCTGTGGGACGACGAGATAACCGACATCCTGGTCAACGGGCCCTCGCAGGTCTATGTCGAGCGCGGCGGCAAGTTGTACCTCACCGACGTGAGCTTCCAGGACGATCAGCATCTGATGCTGATCATCGACCGTATTGTTTCGCAGGTCGGCCGGCGAGTTGACGAAGCCTCGCCGATGGTCGATGCGCGCCTGCCCGACGGTTCGCGTATCAACGCGATCATTCCGCCACTGGCGCTTGATGGTCCGTCGCTCTCGATCCGGCGTTTCGGCAAGCGGCGCTACTCGGTCGATGATCTGGTCGCCAAGGACAGCATCACTCCCGACATGGTCGAGTTCATACGCGCGATCATCCGCGCCCGCCTCAACGTGTTGGTCTGCGGCGGTACCGGCTCGGGCAAGACCACAATGCTCAACTGTATCTCGGCCTTTATCCCGGTCGACGAGCGCGTGGTAACGATCGAGGACTCGGCCGAATTGGTGTTGCAGCAGCCGCACGTGGTGCGGCTGGAGACGCGTCCGCCCAACGTCGAGGGCAAGGGCGAGGTCACGGCGCGCGAGCTGGTGCGCAACACGCTGCGTATGCGGCCCGACCGGATCATCGTCGGTGAGGTCCGCGGCAGCGAGGTCTTCGACATGCTGCAGGCGATGTCGACCGGTCACGATGGCTCCCTCTGCACCGTCCACGCCAACACTCCGCGCGACAGCATGGGCCGGCTCGAGATGATGATGCTGCTGGCGGGCTGGTCGATTCCGCAGCGCGCGATGCGCCAACAGATATCCTCGGCGCTCAACGTCATCGTGCACGTCTCGCGCCTGTCCGACGGCACGCGCAAGGTGTTGAAGATCTCGGAGCTGGTGGGCATGGAAGGCGACATGATCATGATGCAGGACCTCTACGAGTTCCATCGCACCGGAGTCAACGCGCAGGGCAAGGTGCTCGGGCAATTCCGCAAGACCGGTATCCGCTCGGCTTACAAGGATCGCATCGAAGCCTACGGCTACAACATGGATTGATAATCCCCAGGGGGGGCCAATGACTTTAATAGCCGCCGCCGCCGTCTTTACCTGCGTGTTCATCATGCTGGTGATCGGACTGACCTATTTCACCCAGTCGGCCGAGCAGAATCGCCAGGTGCTGCGCCGCATGAGCCAGCCAATGGGCGACATCGAAGACGTCGATATCACCCGCAAGCGCAAGCCTACGGAACATTCGATTTTCAGCGCATTGGCTGATTTCAACATGCTGCGCTCGCTCGAAGAGATGATGTGGCAGGCGGGACTATACATGCGGGTCTCCGAGATGGTGCTGATCATCGGCCTGCTGTTCTCTGCGGGAGCCCTGCTCGGGGAGATGTTCTGGAAGGGGTTCTTTTTCGCGCTTGCGACCGGCGTCGGGTTCGGCATGCTGCCGATCCTGTACATCCGCTTCCGCCGCACGCGGCGTATCCGGGCCTTTGTGGCACAGCTGCCGTTTGCCCTGGACTTGATGAAATCGTCGCTCGAGGCGGGTCATTCGCTCAACCGCGGACTGCAAGTCGTGGTGCAGGAGTTTGCCGATCCGCTGGGCGGCGAGTTCCGCACCGTGCTCGAGCAGACCCGAATCGGCCTGCCGCTGCCGCGGGCGCTCGAAGACATGCTCAAGCGGGTGCCCGAGGAGGACCTTCGTCTGCTGGTGGTCGCGGTCAAAGTTCAGAGCGAAGTCGGCAGCAGCCTGGCGTTGATCGTGGGTCGGCTGGCCGAAATCGTCCGTACCCGCCAGCGGCTGCGCCTGCAGATCAACGCCCTGACGGCGCAGTCTCGCCTGGGCGGTATTATCGTTGGCGTGTTGCCGATAGCCGTGCTTGGTATGTTCAGCCTCATCAATCGCGACTACGCCAACGAGTTGTTTTTCGATCCGACGGGCATCACGATTCTTAAGATCGCGGCGTTCCTGGATTTGTGCGCCTTTATCACCATCCGCCGTCTGCTGCGGATGGATTTTTGAAAGGCCTTGGCGGCGTAGGGTTCTCCATATGACTCCACTATTGGTAAGCCTTATCGTGCTCTGTATGGCCGGTGTGATCGGCACCGCAATCTATCACGCCCTCTACGGCAGCCATCGTGCGCTCGAGGAGCGCTTCGCCGATCTCGCGATCAAGGTTCGCGCCTCGCAGGGCGTCTTTGAAGACAGCGAGGAAGATATACGCGGCTTCTCGCGGATTTTCCTGCAGTGGGCGGCCAAACGCGTGCCCGTACCGAACGCCGATACCCCGGAAGGGGAGAAGCTCGCCCGCACGCTGATCCAGGCTGGTTATATGAAATCGACCATGCCGCAGGTTTTTCAGGTTTTCCGGTTCGGGATGGGCCTGCTTGGCGTTTTGCTCGGCGTGTTGGCCGGATTCATTTTTGGCAACGCCGGTTCGATGATGCTCTTCGGAATTGCCGGTTTCGGCATCGGAATTTTTCTGCCCAGCTATTACGTCGGTCGGCGAGCGCGCAAGCGTCAAAACGCGATCGCGCGACAGCTTTCGGACGTGCTTGACCTGTTGGTGGTCTGCGTCGAGGCGGGTTTGGGGCTGTTCGAGGCGATCAAAATCGTCGGCACTGAGAGTGAACGGCAGAAACAGGAGATCGGACGCGAGCTGGCGCTGGTCAGCTCTGAAATTTCGGCGGGCGCCTCGTTGGGACAGGCGCTGCGCAATCTGGCCGAGCGCACCGCGGTCGAGGATATCAAGCCGCTCGCCGCGACCCTGATCCAGAGCGAACAGCTCGGTGCGCAGATCGCACCGGCGCTTCACGCCAGCTCTGACGCCTTGCGCACGCGCCGGCGCCTGCGCGCCGAGGAGGCTGCGCAGCGGACCACGATCAAGATTCTGTTCCCGCTGGTGCTGTTCGTGCTGCCCGCGATGTTGCTGGTGATCGTGGGCCCGGCCATCATTCAGATTCTGCACACGCTGACCGGCTAGTAGCTGAGGGGCGTCGCCGGGTTTGAGGCCGCGGGCCGTGCGTCCCCGAAGGGGCGCACGGCCCGCGGCCTTTATGCGCGCCGCGCGTAGACAGCAGAGCGTCCATCGCGCGTCAGCCGCACAAGAGGGGCCGCGCGCCAGCCGTTGCGCAAGCGAACAGGGCGGAGAATTGTCCCGTGCGAGCGAGGCTCGAGCGCCTACAGCCCCAAGCGCTTCATCAACCGGTACAAGGTAGTGCGGTCTACGCCCAGCGTGGTCGCGGCGATCGCGCGGTTGCCCTTGGCGGCATCGAGCGCGGCGCGGATGCGCGAGACGGCGGCGCGGTCAAGATAGGCCTGCAGCGTTTCGTTGGGCTCCGGCGGTTCCTCGGTTTCGGAGGCGGGCTCGAGGTCGCCTTCGAGCGCAAAGGCGTCAGGGGTCAGAACTTCGGCTCCGCTCATGACCACCGAACGCTCGATGACGTTTTCCAGCTCGCGTACGTTGCCGGGCCAGAAGTAGTTGATCAGTGAGCGTTCGGCCTCGGACGAGAGGGTGATCGGACGTCCGGCCTGCGCCGTGTAGTAGGCCAGGAAATGGCGCGCCAGCGGCAGGATGTCGTCGCGGCGCTCGCGCAGCGGAGCGATTTTAACCGGGATGACGTTGAGGCGGAAGTAGAGGTCGGCGCGGAAACGGCCGGCGGCGACTTCGTTGCGCAGCACGCGGTTGGTGGCCGCGACGATTCTCACGTCGACCTTGCGCGACTTCGAGGCGCCGACGCGCAGCACCTCGCCGTCCTCGAGCACACGAAGCAACTTGGCTTGAAAATCCGTGCCCGCCTCGGCGATCTCGTCGAGGAACAGCGTACCACCCGAGGCGCGCTCGAAGCATCCGGCGCGGGCCGCGATCGCGCCGGTAAAGGAGCCTTTCTCGTGGCCGAACAGCTCGCTTTCGACTACGCCGTCGGCGAAGGCCTTGCAGTTGACCGCGACGAAAGGGCCGTCGGCGCGGGCGCTCCAATAGTGGAGCATGCGCGCGATCAACTCTTTGCCGGTGCCGCTCTCGCCCTCGATGAGCGCGGTCGAGCGTGAAGGCGCCACCCGGCGGACCATCGCGACCAATTGCTTGCTTTGCGGACTCTCGGCGATGAACCCCGCGGCCGTGCTGGCGACGTCGAGTTGCTGGCGCAGGCGACGGTTTTCGCGCTGCAGCGAGCCCATTTCGATCGCCCGGGCGACGGTCTTGACCAGTGTGTCCGCGCTAAGCGGCTTCGTCACGTAGTCGAAAGCGCCCTCGCGCATCGCGGCGACTGCCGAGGTGACGCTGTTGTCGGCGGCGAGCAGGATCACCGCCACATCGGGCCGCCGCGCACGCACCCGGCGCAGCAACTCCAGCCCGTCCATCCCCGGACCGCGCACGGCCGTAATGATGACTTCGCAGCCTTGCTCGGCCGTGACGAGCGCCGCGTCGCTGGTCGGGCAAATCTCGGTCTCGTAGCCCTCCTCGTCGAGCGCTTTGGCAAGGAAGCGTGCTGCGCCCTCGTCGTTCTCGACGATCAGGACTCTCGCCCGATAGGCCTCTACTGCTACTGCGCTTAAACTCTCAGACATTAGCGCATGGCCCGATCTGACACGGCATGTTGAGCATACTGGTGCATAATTGCTCACGGTGTACCACATGTCAACAGTTCCACGGCCGTATTCGTGCGCTGGCACCTTGAGGTCTCTGGGCCATGTTGCCCGTCCGCAACGCATTGGAAAACCCATGTTTCAGTCAAAATCCACGGTCTTTATTGAAGTTTTCGCAGACGAAATAAGCGGCCAAATCTCGGTGTTGCAGAATGTCTCGAAGCCGGGTGCCGCGGTGCGCGGTTTTCGACCGACGATTCGCGCGCTTGCCAAGGAGGCTATACGCGAGATATGTGCCAGCGTTATGTGAGCACCTGCGCGGTCGTCGATGTTGAGGAATTGCAACAAAGGTCTGGCGCTGTGCGCTCACCATACCTTCAAGCATCGAGGCGCGGATTGGTGGCGAATCGCCGTTCAATGATGGCGTTTGTGGATGAGATTCTGAACGCGATCCTGTTTCTCCTGATCGGAGCGGTTACCCGTCTCTAGCGGATTTGAGACGTAGCGCGGACCTCACTGGTTGCGGTTGTTTTCGGAGTCGCTTGAGTTCTGGCGCTTCGTCTTCGTGCAGCAGGAGGTGGCCCCAGGCGGCCCAAACGCTCATCGAGTTTCCGCCGATGCAAAAGGGCGCTAGCTTCAACATGTCGCAGATGAAGGAACAGATGCAGAAGGCGATCGAATCGCATACCGGCCAGTAGGCATCTGGTCATACACACGCCAGCGAGCGCCCGTCGTAGGGCGCTCGCTGGCACCGAGGCGGACAGAAGCTCGTCGAGTAAGAACCCGGTTTGGCGACAAACGTTGAGGCGCGAGATCAAATCCCGCAGTTGCCGGCGTTTTTCAACATCTTGCTAAGGTTACATAACCGTCTTCCAGAACGGATGATTGGCGACCTCGGGCAGATGCTTCGGATCGAATAGGTCCGCGGGCGGCTGCTTGTCGGTTATCACCTTGGTCACGTCAATCTCGGAGCTGCCGCCCGAATTTACGTTGTCCATCACGATCTTCGTGATCGTCGGAGCGCCGTTGACCGTCGCCACCGTGCAATGCTCGGTTTTATAGAGACGGCCGGCGCGGTCGTAAAAGTCGCGCCTCACGGGCAGCAACGTATCGGTCGCGATATAACTTATGACTTTGGAGTAGTAAGGATTGTTGATCGGATGGTCTTCAAGTTTGTAGAGCTTCTTGCCGTCTTGGGTGTCAGTGCCCACCAGCTTTTCGCCCCCGCCGCCGAGGGCAACGAAACCCAAGTCCTGGTAGGTGAAGTCGGTCGCGAAAAAGGTGTCGTAACCCTGCACCGGACTGAACTCGAGCACACGTTTTGTCGCGGGGAGATACGCGTATTTAAATGTCGAAGTGCTGTGCGGTTTTTGCTTGTCCAGAAATGCCATGCCCTTCGCCCCGGGGGGGGCCAGCACCACGGTCAGCATCCAATGCGCGCCGTTCGCATTCCCGTTCGCCTGAACCATCTTCCATTCGGCCGCCGGACTGCCGTTGCTGATGACTTTGAGAGTCATGAAGCGCACGGCGTTGTCCGGACCTTGAAGGCCCCGCTTCATTTGCTTCACGATCGCCGGCACGTCGGGGCTCGCCGCGACAGCCGAGGTTACAGTCAGCGCGACTGCCGAGGTTACAGTCAGAAGGATGATGGCCAGGGTCAGGAGCGTACGCTTCATGCTTATTATCCTCCGCGCGGTCCTTCGAAGTTGATGCACGAATCCTGATTCAGACACGCGCGTATGTCCAGAGCTGAGTGGGCAGTTCCGGACGAAAATGTTCGAGAAATGAAGAACTTTTGTTTGGCTCCCCGGGCCGGATTCGAACCAGCGACTTGACGGTTAACAGCCGTCCGCTCTACCGACTGAGCTACCGGGGAGCACGTGAGCAGGCCCTATTTTGGTAACCGCATGGCGGCACGAAATCAAGCGCGCCATCCGCTTGCCGCCGCGGCGTTATGCTGCATCATATATGGATTGGTGATAATCCGCGCGAGGGAGCCGCGATGGGCGAGGTTATCCGTCTCGAAGAGATCGACCGCGAACGCCGCCGCAGCCGCGCTCGCGTGGCTGAACGTGCGCACCTGGAGCGCGCGGTCGCGCTGCTCAGGGAAAACCTGGCCGCTGCGGCCGAGGCGTTGCGCGACGCCCCGCCGGCGCCGATACAAACCGAACTGCTCGGACGCATCGAGCGGTTCGCGGCGATGATCCGCTACGGCCTGCGGATGCTCGGTGAGACCCCCGCCGACGGGCTTGACGGCCCGTCTGTCGCGGATCAACCGGTTGCCGGACGTTAGCGGCCGCGGCCGGCGCATTCAGCGCAGTTTCTTGCCGGCGCGGCGCTTGGCCGCGGCGGCCTCAAAGCCGCCCTCGGAGAACCATCGTATCTGGCGCGCGACACCGCTCAGGATGTCGAGCTCGCGCACGCCAATTCCCGCGCGGCCCAGGATCGCGCGCAAGGCGAACATGATGTGCTCCGGATTTTCAGCCGGTAGGAAGCCAATCGAGACCAGCGCTTCGCTCAGCCGTTCCATCATCGCATCCACCGCAGCGGCCGGCGCATGAGGCTCGGCCGCCGGCATCTCGCGTGCCGCGCCTGCCGCCATCATGAGTTCGTACGCGACCAGCATTACGGCCTGCGCCAGGTTGAGCGATGGGTACTCGGGCGCGGTTGGAATCGTGATCAGTCGCTGGCAAAACTTCAGCTCGCGGTTGGTAAGCCCGGTGTCTTCGGGGCCGAAAATCATCGCCACGCGGTTGGCGGCGGCCTCGGCCGCCAGTTGCGCCGCCGCCTCACGCAGTCCGACTACGCCCGAGCGATACAGGCCCGGCCGGCAAGTGGTGCCCACCGCGAGCGTGCAGTCGGCCAGGGCGGCGCCAAGGCCGTCGTAACGTTGGGCGTTGCGCAGCACGTCTCCCGCATGCACTGCCATCGAGGCCGCGGCGCGCCCGCCGGCGGCGGCTCTCGGCGCGACCAGGCGCAAGTCGCCAAGGCCCATGTTCTTGAGCGCGCGCGCGGCCGAGCCGACGTTGCCCGCCTGAAGCGGCCGCACCAGCACGAAGGCAAAATTCCCGAGCACGTCCATCCGAGGCTGAATCTTATCCGTTGCGCGCGCGCCTCGACAGCGCGGGTGTGAATGCCGATGCCGCGCGCGCGCCGCCGGCCGTCGAATCGAAACCTGCCGGGTAAGACGTGTGCGGCGAGGACGTGCGGGGATTGCCGAAAAACGCTATCTTGAGTGACGAGTGCGGCTGCTCGCGCGGTTACGATGAAGATCATCTCCTTCGGCGACGTCCATATGGCTACACGCAACCTCGAGCGGATGGGCGAGGCGATGCGCGACACCGACCTGGTGATAATCTCGGGCGACCTTACCAACTTCGGTGGCGAGGCCGACGCGCGCAAGGTGATCGACGAGGTGCGCCGGCGCTGCCCCAACGTGCTCGCGCTGCCGGGCAACCTGGACCGCCGCGAAGTAATCCCGTTTCTCGAGCGCGAGGGCGTGGCGCTGCACGGCCGCGGGATGGTGCGCGACGGAGTGGCGATTTTCGGCTGCGGCGGCTCCAATATCACGCCCTTCAATACTCCGATCGAGCTCGGCGAAGACGAGATCTACGCGACGCTGATGGCCGGTTACGAGCAGGTGCGCGGCCACCGCCCGCTGCTGATGATTTGCCACACGCCGCCGTTCCAGACGCGCTGCGACCGCATCGTGGGCGGCAAGGCGGTGGGTAGCACCGCGGCGCGCCGCTTCATCGAGGAGGTCAAGCCCGAGGTGTGCATCTCGGGCCATATCCACGAGTCGGCCGGCGTCGACGCCATTGGACCCACGCGGGTGCTCAACGCGGGCCCCTTCAAGGGCGGCGGTTATATCGTTGTGCGCGGCGCCGGCCAGGCACTCGACGCGCAGCTGGAGTTTCTTTGAGGTCCCGCCGCTCTCGCGCGTGCAACAATCGGCCGGCGTCTACTACGGCAAGCTGGTCAACGGCAGGAGCCTGGTGCTCAGGGGATGGTCGGCGCTGCTGCGCCGCTTCATCCTGGGCCGGCTGTAGCGTTCGGCGCGGCACGGGCCGCGCGAATATAAGGACGAATCGGACGAAATGCTGAGGGTGGTATTTTTCGACGCGGCCGGGACGCTTTTTCATACCCGCGAGCCCGCCGGGTTGAGCTATGCGAAAATCGCGCGGCGCTTCGGTCTCGAGGCCGACGACCGGCTGGTGATCGATTCCTTCAGGCGCGCCTTCGCCACGGCGCCGGCACTCGCTTTCGGTCCGGGTCACGAGGCCGCGGAACTGCGCCGGCTGGAGCGCGAATGGTGGCGCCGTCTGGTGAAAGCCACGTTCGCGGGTATCGGCGACTTCGCCGACTTCGAGGCCTACTTCGACGCGCTATTCGCGTTCTTTGCCGACCCAGCGAACTGGATCTGCGATCCTCATGCGCCGGTGCTGCTGGCCGCGCTCCGCGAGAGCGGACTCGAGCTGGGCGTGATTTCCAACTTCGACTACCGCATCTACGCCATTCTCGAGGCGCTGGAGCTCAGCCGCCATTTCGACTCGATAACGATTTCGTCCGAGGCCGGTTACGCGAAACCCGCGCCCGAGATTTTCCGGATAGCGCTGGAATGCCATTCGTCGCCGGCAGAGCGGGCGCTCCACGTCGGCGACTCGGAGGCGCTGGATGTCGCTGGGGCCCGCGCGGCGGGCATTGCCGCCGTACTGGTCGATCCGAGTGCCGTTGGGCCGGATGCCGTTGGGTCGGACGGCGCCAAGCCGGAGGTCTCCGGGCCGGCCCAGTGGCGGGAACGGTCGTGCTCCGAAGACCGATGTGTTCGGGTGCGGTCGCTGGGCGAGGTCGCCGCCGCGCTCGGCCGGTTGGGGTTCCCTTGATGCGCACGGACGGAAGGCAACGGGGCGTGGCCGGCGCGGACGGCGTTCGAGTGCGCGCACGGTTTCAGCCCGCACCGGTCTCGACACTTTCGACCGCGGCGCCGTCGTGATCGAAGCGGACAACGATCCGATATTCGCCGCTCGCGATGGTCAAGGTGTATACGCCGGGTTTTCGAAGCGCGGCGCCGATCTCGCCGAGCGGCTGGCCCTTGAGCCGCGCCAGTGCGCGGTTGAGCTCGTGCAGCGATCCGGCGATCGCTTGACCGCGCGGCGTCTTGCGGAAGAGCGCTACTAACGCCAACTCCGCGGCCGGTCCGAACGCGCTCCTGACGCGGCCGGTCGAGAGCGCCACTTCGGCGATCGCTCCCACCGACGGCACCAGTTCCGGCGGCAGCTCCATCTTGGCGACCGCGTTTTCAAGCGCGACGTAAGCTTCGCGGCCGGCGGCTTGCGGAGCGGCGGCGATGAAATCTCCGATCAGCGAGGAAAGCAGGTCGCGCTGGAGCTCGTCGAGTTCAAGCGCCTCGGCGGTTGAGGCGCGCTGATTCTCATTACTGTGCATGTTCATCGCCCAACAACGCGGCCAGCTCGTGTTCGAAGCCGCCGGTTTCGATCGCGCAATGCATTCCGCACTCCTTCGGCGCGCCGGTCTCCCACCACCATCGCCCCGAACGGGAGTCGCCGCCGGCAGCCACCGGCCGCGTGCACGGAGCGCATCCGATCGATTTGTAGCCTTGTTCGTACAGCGCGTTATACGGAATGTCGTTGGCGCGCAGGTAGTCCCATACCTCGGCCTCGGTCCAGTCGGCGAGCGGCGCCAGCTTCACAATTCCGCCGTGGTCGTGATCGAGTTCGACCTTGCGGATGTTGGAGCGCGTCGCCCACTGATCGCGCCTGAGCCCGGTCACCCATGCGCCGCAAGTCATGAGCGCCCGGCGCAGCGGAAGCACCTTGCGCACCTGGCAGCAGAGCAGACGCCGGCCGACGTCGCGATAGAAGAGATTGTTGCCGTGCCAGGTCACCATCTTTTCGACCACCGCGGTCTCGGGCATGAAGACCTCGATCCGGATCCCGTACTTGTCGCGGATTCGGTCGATCAGCTCGTAGGTCTCCTGCGGCTGGCGGCCGGTGTCGATGGTGAAGACGCGCACTGCCGGGTCGATACGCCAGGCCATGTCAATCAGAACGCAGCTTTCCGCTTGCAGGCTCGAACAGATCGCCAGCGACCGACCGAATCGCTCGATCGCCCACGCGAGGACTTCCTGGGGTTCCTTGTCGTCAAGATCGACCGCGAGCTCTCCGGCCTCGAGTTCGTCCATAAGCTGAATTTCGGCTTGTGCTTCCATGTCAGTCCCTTCCGACTGCCTCTCCGGCCGCCTTTCCGGCCGTCGCTTCCGCGGCGTCGCGATTTCCCTGGGCGAGCGAGATCAGGTCGTCATCCGGCATTCGCACGCAGAAGCGGGCAAACGATTCGCCGGGCATACGGCTTTCGAGATAGCCGGCGAAAAGCCGCGCCACATGATCTTCGACCTGCGCCCACGGCACACGGCGCAGCAGCGGTTTGCCGATCGCGGCGTCGCGGCCGAGTCCGCCGCGCAGGATGATGTCGAAGGCCTCGAGCGGCTCGCCCTTCGGGCCGCGCGCGGTCGTGCCCTGAAGGCCAATATCGCCGGTCCAGTGCTGTCCGCACGCGTGCGGACAGCCGTCCAGGTTGAGCTTGAGATCGCCCACCTGGGCGCCGAACTGGCCTTCGAGCCGCTCGATAATCGCCCCCAGCCTGGGCTTGGTCGATACCACCGAATAGTTGCAGTGCGTGTCGCCGATGCATCCGATCGACGAGGCATGGAGCCGGTTGGCCGCGAGCGGAAAGCCGATCGCGCCGACCCGCTCGAGGACCTCGGCGAGGCGCTCTTTCGGAATTCCGGTCAGGACGAAGTTTTGCCGGCGCGTGAGGCGGATGTCGCCGCCGATATCGGCGGCGACCGCGGCCAGCTCGCGCATCTGCCGCCCGCTCATCAGGCCCAGGCGAACCGGGAAGCCGGCGTAGCGGCGGCCCGGCGCTTTTTGCTCGTGCACGCCCATATGCCCGTCTTCGCCAACGGACAGGGGCAATTCGGGCAGATCCTCCATCACGTAGCCGAGACGCTCTTCAACCAGCCTGCGAAAGCCCGCGGGGCCGTAATCGTCGACCATGAACTTGAGTCGCGCCTTGACGCGGGAAATCCGGTACTCGGTGGTCAGGCGCCAGACGTCGAGAATCGCCCGCATTGTCGCGAGCGCGCGCTCGCGCGTGACGAAGACGCCGAGATTGCGCGACAGGCGCGGAGTCGAGGACTGTCCGCCGCCCACGCGAAGCGCAAAACCGTCGCGGCCCGCGCTGCGCGTTCCGACCAGGGCGACGCAGTTGAGCTCGGGCGCATTGCACTGCGCCGGGCAGGCCGCGATCGTAATCTTGTGCTTGCGCGGCAGGTCCGAGTACTCGCGGTTGCCGTAAAAGAACTCCGCGGCCTCCGCAATCACGCCGGTTGCGTCGAACAGCTCCGCGCGGTCTATCCCGGCCACCGGACATCCGGTGATATTGCGCACCACGTCCCCGCATCCCCCCATCGTGGTCACCCCGGTGCGCTTGAGCCGGTCGAGAATTTCGGGAAAGCGGTCGAGCGTGATGTAGTGAAGCTGGATATTCTGGCGGGTGGTGAGTTCACCCTCGTCGTGTCCGTGGCGCTCGGCGATCTCGCCGATCGTGCCGAGCGCTGCGGCGCTCAAAATCCCGCTGGGGATTTTGATCCTCATCATGAAGCTGCCGACCTTCGGCTTGTCGTGGTACAGGCCAAACCATTGGAGCCGCACGATGTCCTCTTCGGGCAGCTTCTCGTACGAGGTGCCGGCCACACGTTCCCATTGGCTCGCCAACTCGGTGGGGAAAAGTTCGTGCTTGAGGCGCTCTACGGAATTGCGCTTCAAGATCGTCTCCCACGCGGGTGCCGGTCGTATCGCCATGCGTCTACTCCATCCGAGCCGTCAGCCAACCAGGCGGACCGGGTGACCGGCCGCCGGCGATCTGCGGAAAGTCCGCGGCCTCCATGGCCGCCGCCGGCGCCTCCGCTGCGGACTCGCGGTCGCAGTGGAACCAACGCAAGCGCTCATGAAGAGCCGCCACCGCACCGACGATAAGCAGGGCGGGAGGCCGAGGGCGGCGCCGGGCGGCAATTTCGGCGAGCGTCGCGATCGTGCCGCGCAGAATCTCCTGATCGCGCGTGGTGCCGTGCGCGATCAGCGCCGCGGGGGTCGTATCCGGCAGGCCATGGCGCCGCAGCGTGCAGCAGATTGTCTCGATTTGGCCGAGTCCCATGTAAAAAACGATCGTCTGTCCCCCCGCCGCCAGCCGCTGCCAATCGTATTCGAGGGTTTCCACGTCGTGGCCGCTTACGAACACGCACGAGTGAGCGTGGTCGCGATGAGTGAGCGGAATGCCCGCGTAGGCGGCGCAGCCGCTGGCCGCCGTGATGCCGGGGACGACCTGGTAGGCGACGCCCGCGGCCGCAAGCGCTTCCATCTCCTCGCCGCCGCGGCCGAAGATGAGCGGATCGCCGCCTTTGAGCCGGAGCACACGCTTGCCGTCGCGCGCCCGGCGAATCATCGCCTGATGGATTCGCTCCTGCGACCATCCACGTTCGCCGCCGCGCTTGCCGACGTCGATACGATCGGCGTCGCGCCGGACCAGCGCGAGAATCTCCTCCGGAACGAGACGGTCGTATAAGGCCACGTCGCACTGCTGCATCAGCCGGAGCGCGCGCAGCGTGAGCAGTTCCGGATCGCCGGGTCCGGCGCCCACTATGTAGACTTCGCCTGCGGGCGGCTCGGAATCGCCGCCCGCGCCCTCGACCATCCGGGCCATCAGCCGATGCGCATCGGAGATGCGGCCGGCGAACAGATGCTCGGCGACGAGTCCGCGCGCAACCCGTTCCCATAAGTGCCTGCGCGGCTCGCGGCCGGACACGTTTCGGCGGACCTGCGCGCGCCACTGGCCCATGAAATCGGCGAGTCGGCCAAGCGCGTGCGGCAACATCGCCTCGAGCTGCGCTCTCACCTGCCGCGCGAGGATTGGCGCGCTGCCGCAGGTGCCGACCGCGACCACCAGGGGCGATCGATCCACGACCGCCGGCACGATGAAGTCACAGAGCGCAGGGTCATCCACGACGTTCACCAGAACGCCGAAGCGCTTGGCTGACGCGGCCACCAGGCGGTTCAAGTCGGGGTCGTTGGTGGCGGCGATCACCAGCCGATGGCCAATCACCATTTCGGGCTCGAAGCAAAGGGCGCGCCAGCAGACGCGGCGCTGCTCGATCCAAGGCTGGAATTCCGGTTCGCAGCGCGGCGCAACCACGCCGACCCCGCATCCGGCCTCCAGCAGTTGGCGGGTTTTGCGCAACGCCACGGCGCCGCCTCCGACGACCAGCGCCGACGAGCCGTGAAGCGCGAGAAAGATTGGAAACCAGTCCATGCGTGAGGCTTCTTCTTACAGCCAGGCTGCGGAGTCGATCGCCGCCGCCATTCTCAGACCACCAGTTTCACGGCCACGCCCAGCAGCACGACCGCGATCGCGCGTCTCAGCGCCGTTTCGGGTAACAGGCCCGCCATCCGGGTGCCGACGTAGATTCCCGGCAGCGTACCCAGGAGCAGTTGGCCAAGCAGCACGAAATCGACCGGCGCTATCAGCATGTGTCCCAGGCCGGTAGCCAGCGCCAAAACCACGCCATGGGCAAGATCGGTCCCGACCAGATGGCGCGTCTTGATCGTTGGAAAAAGCAGAAGCAGGAAGGTGACTCCAAGCGCTCCCGCGCCCACCGAGGAGAGGCTGACCAACGCCCCGATGACGATCCCGGCCGCGACGGGCAAAAAGCGCCGCAGCGGTCCGTCGGGCGACTCCGTCCTGTTCCTCGCGAGCAAGCTGCCCAACTGCTCGCGAAACAGAATCGCGGCGGCGCTGGCGGTAAGCGCGACGCTCAGGGCAACGTTAGCGGCCGCGTCGAAGTCGCGCTGACCGCGTCCCAGCAGCCACAGTGCCGCCAGCGCCACACCGGCCGCAGGCAGGCTTCCCGCCAGCATCCTGCCCGCCAGCGGCCACCGTACCTGCCCTTGCCGAGCATAAACCCACAATGCTCCCGCTCTCGTCACGGCCGTGTATAGCAGGTCGGTGCCGACCGCCACGCCGGGCGCCACATGCATCCCTAGTATCAGCACCGGAACCATTACCGAGCCGCCACCGACCCCGGTCATGCCGACAAGGGTGGCGACGATAAAGCCCAGTAGAGTAAAGCTTAAATTCATCGCGGCAAAGGCTGACAATAGATGATAAAAATGCTCATATTTCTCATTTATTGTCTGCGAGGATAAGCTGCGGCGGATGGCAGGTCAAGCGATCGAGCGCCCGGATGCGCGTGGGGTGTACGTCGCCAGTTCAAGTTTGGCGATTGGACGCCTGCCGTGCCTGTCGCCCGTCGGCACTGGCTCGTTGGCTTGTCGTTAGCTTGTAAATTTTCCGCGAATTGACAGAATCGTTGCCACTCGATCGACAATGCCGATGTTTACCAGCCGTTGCCTTTTCAAGATCCAAATCCGACGGATTCGAGCACGAAATTAGCTTGACGACCTTGGCCCGTTTATCCTTAATCAACACGGCCTTTGACCGGATCGGATGCCTGGTGCCTGGCGACCGTCCGCCGGAAATTTTCAGGCTGTCGCAGGAATCGATGACGCGAATTGCTTGTTCACGCCGCCTTTTTCCCGGCCTTGTGCCGCTGATGGCTCTGCTGGGACTGGCCGTCTCGTTCTCAGCCGCCAGCGCTTCGTTGGGTGGGTTGAACGCGCGCCTCAATGCGCTGGAACCGCGCGTCAACCAGGCGGTCTCCGACCCGGCAGTCGCCAGCTCGGTCATTTCGGAGCTCGACACGGCCGAGGGCGAATTCGAGGAGGCGGCCAGCGGCCGCGTCGGTCGCGGCGACCTTATCGAGACCTACACCCAGCTCGAGTCGATGCTCAGCCGGATCTACCAGACTTACCAGCACAAGAAGGACGCCTGTATCGCGCAGATCGACGAGGGCGGCAACTGCGACTATGACCAGCCCGAACAGCTTGCGCTGCGCGCGCTTTACCCGCTGTCGTGGCTGCACTACCGCGGGGCCTTACTCTACAAGGACGATCCCGCGCTTGCGCGCCGGCTGCTCAACCAGGCGATCGACGGCTTTACCTCGAGCACGCTGGTGATTTTCTCGCCCGAGCTTATCCGCGAGAACCTGCTGGGGCGCGCGCTGTGCGAGCGCGAACTGGGCAAGTACGACCGCCAGGAATACAAGCAGGCGATCACCGACTTCAAACGCATCATGCAGGACGGTCCCGGGACCCGGCAGTACCGGCCGGCCGAGCAGGGCCTCGCGGCGACCTACGCGGCGATGGGCCAGGCGGGGCAAGCGGCTAAGCTCTCGGGTGAGGCGGCCGAGGGCGCCAGCGGTTCGACTCGCGAGGGACTGGAGATGATGCGGCTGCGCGAGCTGTTCGAGGCCGAGCGGGGGGCGACCGACCCGGCCAAGCGCGCCAGCTTCCATCGCGAAGCCGTCGATTACATCCGAACCCGCCAGGACGACAAGCGCGAATGGGCGATCGCGCTCTCGGCGATCACGCAGTACGTGCACGACCCGGTGGCCGAATTCGGCAACTCCGGCGACCCCTTCGAGAAGTGGCTGCTGGCGAGCGTGCTCTACTTCAAGCATCAGCCGCTCCCGGCGGCGAAGTATTTCACCGAGGCCGCCGAGACCGGCCACTATCCGAAGGCTTACAAGTACGCGGCCGACATCTATTATACGTTGGGCCGGGTCGATCTGGTCGAAAAGCTGGTCGATCAGGTCGCGAGCCAGCCGGGCAATCCCGACGCGCAGTGGGCGTCCTACATGCGGTTCAAGCTGCCGCGTCTGCAGTGGGAGCGCGGCGGCAAGAGCAACGCGGCGCTCGAGAAGCAATGGCTGGCCGCCGCCGAGGAGTACCTCAAGGCATATCCGCGCGGCCAGTACGCCTTCGAGCCGCGCTTTCGGATCGCCGAGCGGCTGCAGAAGAAGGGCGAGTACGCCGAGGCGATCAAGCAGTACCAGCAGGTCTCGGGCAATCCCTCCTATGACTTTACCGCGGTCTTCAACGCCGCCGAGTGCAACTACCTGATGGTCGCGAAGGCCGACCAGGAGCAGGCGGCGGCGGGCAAGAGCGCCAAGCCCTCGCCCGCGCTGGCCGCGATGCGCGCCGCGGCGATCAAGGGCTTGCGCGACGCGATCAACCGCGAACCGCAGGCCGAGCGCGCCGCGCCCGCCGAGCGCAGTTACTTCCATACCGCGCGCGGCCGCGCCATCTATATGCTGGCGAGCCTGCAGGAGCACGAGGGCTCCGCGGTCGACAACCGCGAGCTAGCCGCGCTGCTCGCCGGCTACGAGAACGCTTACCCCGCGATGAGCCAGCACTTCAGCGAAATCTTCGAATGGCGGCTCAAAGCGCAAAGCGCGACCGGACAATGGGACGCGATCGCGCGCGACGTTGCGGCGCTGGTCAAGCGCAACCGTGGCGATAGCGCGCATAGCGATTTCATCAAAGAGATCGGCGCCGACTTCTGGCGCGGGGCGTTGGCGGCCCAGGCCCGCGGCGATCAGAAGGACTACCTGGCCCAGGTCCAGCTTACCGCGCTCGATTACGGCTACTTCGAGGATATGGTCAAGACGGGCAAGATTCCGGCCAAGAACCTGACCGGCACGCTGTCGATTCTCGGGCAGGCCTACGCGGCCCTGGGCCAGACCGACAAGGCCGAGGCGATGTTCGCCGAGGTGGTCAAGGCCGACGCGGCCTCGCCCGACGCCAACGCGGGCCTCGCGCGGATCGCGCAATCGCGCAAGGATTACAAGAACGCACTTGATTTATGGTCGCGGGTCGAGGCGACCGCGGCCCAATCGGATAACCTCTGGTACCAGGCCAAATACAACATGGCGCAAATCCTCGCGGTCGAGGGCAATGTCGCCGGGGCGTGCAACAAGCTCGCGGTTACCCGCAGCGAGCATCCGAGCCTTGGCAGCCCACAGATGAAGGCGCAATGGATCGATCTGCAGAACAAGATTTGCCTCAAGCAGTCGGCGGCCCAGTAGGCTTACGATGCTGACCCGAATTCATCACGTGGGCGTGGTCGTGCCGAACCTCGAAGCGGGGCTCAGGTTCTGGCGCGACACGCTGGGGATGCGGCTTACCAAGAGCGCAACGATCGAGGAGCAGGGCGTGCGCGCGGCGCTGCTCGAAGTCGGCGGCAGCGAAGTGGAACTGCTCGAACCGCTCGGTCCCGAGGGCGGGGTGGGCAAGTTTCTCGCCCGGCGCGGCGGCGGATTGCATCACGTGTGCTTCGAAACCGACGACGTCGCGCGCGAACTCGCCGACGCCAGGGCCAAGGGCCTCCAGCTAATCGATCAAGCGCCGCGCAGCGGCCTGGCCGGGATGGTCTGCTTTCTCCATCCCAAGGCGACGCGCGGCGTGCTGGTCGAATACGCCCAGCCGTTCGACGACGAGTCCCACGGGACCCATAAACCCCACGAGTAAAAAACACCGATGCCGATCTACGAATATCACTGCGCCGATTGCGACCGTTCCTTCGAGAGCTTCGTCCGCCCCGGCGGGCGGGAGACGCAATGCCCGGGCTGTCACGGCGAAAACATCGCGCGCGAGCTTTCGGTGTTCGCCTCGGGGCGTGGCGCCGACGCGGCCGGTCCGCTGAACGGCGGCGGCGGCGGCAACGGCGGCGGCGCGATGAGCGGCGGTGGATGTTGCGGCGGCGGCTGCGGCTGCCGCTGATTTTTTCACCAACCCGCGCGGCGCGCCGCTATTTTCCGAACGCGCGCCGCGTTCTTCTGTGAGATCCGCGCGAGACATTTTCGAGTTTCGCTCCGCGACGCGGGTGCGAACCTTATCTGCGCGGGGTGAAGCTCCGCGTTAACGCCGCGTAGAGTTCCCACGGGATGGAACTGCGCAGGAACGCCGCGCATAGGCCGAACAAGGCTCCGAACAGGCTGCCATTGACCCGAATCCATTCGAGATGCGTGCGGGTCTTGGATTCGATCTGAACCCGGATCTGCTCGTCGGTTTTGCGGCTCAGGTTTTCCACCACCAGCCGCGTGATCTCGCCGCGCGAGGCGCCGACCGCCGCGTTGATTAGCTTTTCCATCCACTCCAGGACATGGTTGCGCTCGATGCTGTCGGCGGTCTGGAGCTTCACCCCCACGCGATGAATCTCGTCTTCGAGGTATTGCAGGAACTCGGGATCGTGGCTGAACTTGGAGACCAGTTCCGGAAGGGTTTGCGCGAAGTTCCGGAGTTTTCCTTCGAAATTCACCAACAGCCGCTCCACCATCCTGAGCAATGGTCCGAACTCGAGCAGCTTTCGAAGCTCTTCCACCATGCGGTCCACCACTTCGGGCCGCTTGAGCCACTCCGCGAGGCGCAGCGCCTGCTCTTCGACGAAGGTAAGGTCGGCGTCGCGCAGTGAAAGCTGCTCCAGCAGGCGGCCAATTTTGGTGACCAAATCATACTCGGTGAGCTTGCGATGAATCATTTCGGGGGTCAGCCATTCGTTTTCAACCGCGTTTCCGATCCCCTGTATGATCCTCGCCCGATTGCGCGGCAGCACGCCTGAATTCGGCAAGTACCACTTGCGCTCGAAGAGCATCTTCAAGGCGATGTAATCGCACAGCCCGCCTATGAGTGAAGCTTCGCCAGCCATGCGAATCACTTCGCCGGCGTGCGCGTTGAAATTTGCGTAGACAATCCATCCGGCCGCATACAGCAGAACCGAAGCGATCAGTGCAACATCGCCCTTTCGCAAGACCAACCTCACTTTGTTCGTTCGCGCAATCTCGATGAGTTGCGGCTAGCGCGGCGCCGGTCGCGTGAACGCGGACCGGGCCATCAACTTTCCTGCCGGGCCGCGAATTCGCGCCTGGCGGATTCCATCAGCGCCGGCTCCGCTAGCAGATCGTACGCCGTCAGCGCCATCGCCTTCGCCACTCGGATCATCGCCTCGTAGGCGCGCGGCGTGTCGGTATGCTTCTCGAAACGCTCCTCGTGGCAGTTGCCCGCGCCCGGGTCGGCGATGCGGAAGATGGGATGAATCGCCGCCAGCGCGTGGCTTACGTCGCCCATGTCGGTCGAGCCGGTCGGCATGTCGGGCGGCGCGTCGGGCGCCTGGATGCCGAGCGTCGCGCAATGGCGCGCATAGCGATGGGCCATCGCGAGATTGTTGATCATGTTTTTGTAACCGCCCAGCACTTCGTGCGTGAGCCGGGTTCCAGTGGCCGCGGCGGCCGCCTCGGCGCAGCGCAGCACGCGGTCGGCGATCTCGTGCGCGTAACTGGTCGTGTGGGCGCGGCACAGAAACTCGCACTCGGCTTTTTCGGGGATGATATTTACCGCCTGACCGCCGTTGGTGATGATCCCGTGGATCCGCGAGCCGTCGCGAAAATGCAGCCGCGCGGCGTCGACGCTCTGGAAGGTCTGGATCACCGCCGCCAGCGCGCTTGCGCCCGCCCACGGCGCCACCGCCGCATGGGAAGCGTGCCCGTGGAAGGTGAAGCGCAGGTGGCGCGTGGCGAGCGTGGGAAAGGTGGCGAATTCGCCGTCCACCGGATGCGCCATCATCGCGGCATCGACACCCTTAAGCGCGCCCTTTTCCAGCATGATGATCTTGCCGCCGCCGCCTTCCTCGGCCGGGGTGCCGAGGATCATGACGCGTCCCGGCAATTGCCCGCGTACCGCGGCGAGGCCGGCGAAGGCCGCGAGCGCAGCGGTGCAGATGAGGTTATGGCCGCAGGAGTGGCCGTTGGGGAGCGCGTCGTACTCGGCGAGGATGGCGACGGTGGGGCACGCCTGGTCGGAGATGTCAGACTCATCGGATTTGCCGGATTTGCGGGACTTGCTGGATTTGCCGGTTTCGGCGCGAAAGGCGGTCTCCAGTCCGGCCACGCCGCGTTCGACGTCGGCCCCGATTTTGCCGAGCGCGTCCACGAGCAGTCCGACCGCGAAGCGTTCCTCGAACTTCAGTTCGGGATGGGCATGAATCTGGCGGCCGAGGCCGATTGCCTGGTCCTTGAAGCGATCGATCGAACGGCAGATCTCGTCATGGATGGCCATTGGGGGACTCCTGGGCGCGTGTGATAGGCGGTGACTCGCCTCGCGCAGTGCGCATCGGACATGCTACCAGAGCGTGCGTGCTGGGTTTAGGACGACACGACGAGGCGGTGGTTGCCGGCGGGGCGCATCGCTTACCGCGAGCGCGGCGCGGTCCGCGACGAACACGGGCGTTGCCAGCGGCGCCGCTCAACGCCGCGGCGTCTGCGCCGGGGTGACGACGACCGCCACCGCGCATCCGGCGCGGCGCAGAATCCGGTCCACCCGGCCGCCGAAGTACAGGCGCTCCTCGGCCGAACGAAACAGCGCGCCCATCATGAGCAGGTCGAATTGGCCCTCCTTGAGCGTGCGCAGGATGACGCTCTCGGCATTGATGCCGGTTTCGATCCGGGTCGTGACGTTCAGTTCGAGATGTTCGGCGAGTTCGCGGATCTCGGCCACGGCCTCTGCGCCTTCGCCGGTCGACGCCGCGTCGCCGACCAACGCTCGCCAGTCCAGCCGCGAGCGTTGACGGACATAGAGCGCCGTGGCTTCGGCGCCGGCCGCATGCGCATAGAGCATCCCGACCGCCGCGCCCAGGCGTGCGAACGACGCCCCGCTCACCGGCACCAGCAGCTTGCGCATCGGCATCGCGGTGTTGGCGTTGCTCGCGATCACAACCGGCGCGCGGACGGCGCTGAGCAGGCCGCGCAACACCTCGCCGCCGAGCACGGTGTGGCCGTGGAGCTGTGAGGCGCCGGCAAAGATGGCGTCGTAGCCGCGCTCGCTCTCCTGGAGAATCGCCTCGATGATCGAGTCGCCGCCGCCGGTGCGCTGGTAGATGTTAGCGGCACCGGCGGTCGTGGCGATCCGCTTGAGGCGCGCGAACTGCGCGGCGAAGGCGGCGGCGGCGGTACGCCCGTTGGAATTGCCGGCCGTGGCGTGGAATACCGTGATGCTGGCGTCGGAAGATTTGCCGAGCGTGGCCGCGAGATGGGCCGCCAGTTCCGCGTGCGGGCCGCCGCCGCTCAACACCAGCAGCTTCGCTCCCGCCGTGCGCAGCGGTAGGCGGGACAGGATACGATCGCGCTCGGCACGCTCGGAGTCGCCCGGACGCCGGCTGACTCCGCGCAGGGCCCAGTTGAGCAGCGGCGGCGTCGTAACCGAGGTGATGACCGCGACCGCCACGATCACCGTATACATCGCGGGCGTAAGCACGCCGAGGCGCAGTCCCAGCAGGGCCAGGATGATTCCCATCCCCCCGCGCACGTTCATGCCAAAAGCGACCGCCAGTGATTCGCGGAATTCGAGTCCGCCGAGCTTGCAGCCCAGGAGCGCGCCCGCGATTTTCGCCGTGTACGCGACCGCGAGCACGATCAGCGGCACGTAGGGGCTTTCGAGCGCCGAGAGGTTCGCCTGCAGGCCCGAGTAAGCGAAGAATATCGGCGCCATCAGGCCCATCGTGACCGCTTCGATCTCGGCGCGGTCACGCGCACGCACGCGCGGCGCGCGGCTCAGCATCAGCCCGGCCACGAACGCGCCGAAGACCGCGTGCAAACCGATCGCCTGGGTCACGACCGCGCAGCCGAACGCGACCAGCACCATCGCACTGAACTTGCCATGCTCGGCCGCGCCGCGATCGTCCACCCATCGCATCAGCCACGCCACCAGCCGCACGCCGGCGAACCAGCAGAACGCGATGAAGGCGGCGGCTTCGGCGAGCAGCAGACCGAACGAGGCGCCGGACAGCGCTCGCCCGCCCGCCAGACCCGCGACCAGTGACAGCAGGAGCCACCCCGTGGTGTCGTCGATCAGTCCGGCGGCCAGAATCAGCATCCCCAGTTCGCGGCGCATCAGGCCCAGATCGATCAGGATCTTCGCGATCACCGGGACCGCCGAGATTGCGATCGCCACTCCCATGAAGAGTGCGAAGACGAGCCGCTGGCCGGGCACGGCGAGGTACTGCGCGGGCAGCATCAGGCCCAGCAGCACGCCGGCGCCGAATGGAATCGCCATCCCGCACGCCGACACGCAGGCGGCGGCGCGGCCCTGGCCGCGGAGGATATCGAGGTCGGTTTCAAGCCCGATGTAGAGCAGGAGCAGGATGGCGCCGGTCCAGGCGAAGGCCTCGAGCAGATGGCCCGAGATCGCGTCGCCGCCAAAGAGCGCGGCGAACAGGCCCGGCGCGAGGGCGCCAAGTATCGAGGGGCCGACGATGACGCCGGCGAGCAGCTCGCCGATGACCGGAGCTTGCCCCGCGCGCTTGGCTAGCTCGCCCAATGTGCGGCTGACCAACAGCAGCAGGGCAAGCTGGACCAGGAAGCGAAGAATCTGTGCTTCGCTCAAATGCGACAAGCGTTTGCTCCAGGGGAACAGCGCGCGTGCGGCCCAAAGCGCGCGAATCCGGCGATAGCGATCGTGCCAGAGATAGCGATCACGGTAACCACGCGGTGCGGACGGGTCAACGCGCAACTCGACGGCAATCCGATCGCGCCGTGCAATGCGCGCATCGTGGGATGCGCACGGGTGCGCAATCGTGTGGATGCCGCCGGGCCAAAACACGCGGCCGCCTCCGAGCGGAGGCGGCTTTGCGCGTTTGAGCGGCGGGTCGAGCGCCTACGGACGGATGCGGGTGACCGGTTGGTCGGCGATTTCCGAAGGTTTCTCGCCCTTGGCCTGGCGATGCTCCTTGTAGTCGCTCATCGCGGTCATGATTCCAGCGACCGACTTGTTGAACAGCATCTCGCGCTGACCAGCCGCCCATCGCTGGGAGTACTCGATTTCGGCCACCGTGCCCTGGAACTGCGGCATCACGTAGCGCGCGAACAGCTCGTACGAGCGCAAGGTCTTTTCGCGCGAGGTCCATTCATGAGCGAGCCCGAGCAGGCCGCCGAAGCCGCCGCTGGCTTCCTGGATTTCGCGGATGCGCGCGATCGCGTCGTCGGGAGTGCCGACGATCGCGCCGCCGCGCGCGACCATTCGGTCGATCGTCATCTCCTCGCGCGGCTGGCCCGGATATTCCTCGAACTGGATCTTCACGCCCAGGGTGTCGATGAAGTAGTCCTGAATCCAGGAATTGCCGCCTTCGCGGATGTCCTCGAGCGCCTCCTTTTTGGAGTCCGCCAGATGGATCGGCATCGCAATCCGCCAGTTGGCCCGGCTGACCGTCTTGCCATGCTCGGCGGCGGTCTCCTCCGCCACCGCCCATCGCTTGGGCAGCCCTTCCAGGCCGGCGGTGGCGAACGCCGCGACCGACAACACGCCGCATCCAAGCTCGCCCGCCGCGACCATCCCCGAGGGCGAGATCGTATTGGCGACGAAAATGGGCATGTGCGGCTGCTGGAAGGGCTTGACCTGCAGATGGGCGTCGTGGAGGCGGAAGAAGGAGCCGTCGATCGTGATGCCGCCTTCCTCGGTGAAGAGCCGCATTATCGCCTTGACGCCCTCGATCATCTGGCGGCGCTGCTGGGTCGTATCGATCGCCAGCATATGCGCGTCGGCCGCAAGCGCGCCGGGACCGCATCCGAGCATCACGCGGCCGCGCGTCAGATGGTCGAGCAGAGCGTAACGGTTCGCGATGTTGAACGGGTTATGGTACGGCACGCTGACCACACCCGAGCCGAGCATGATGCGGCGCGTGCGCCCGGCGGCGGCGGCGATGAAAATGTCCGGCGATGAAATGATTTCCCATCCCGAGGAATGATGCTCGCCGATGAAGACCTCGTCGTAGCCGGTGCGGTCGAGCCATTCGATTAGTTCGAGATCGCGCTCGAAGCACAGCGTGGGGTTTTCGCCGGCGCGATGGAATGGCGCCATGAAAATGCCGAATTTCATCCGGTCCTCCTTGCGCCCGGGCGGCCGGGCAGCCCCACAGGGCTTTCATGCAACCTTACGATGCTGCCCGTTGCGGGGACAATAGCGCGGGCGCCGGACCGCGGCGTGCGAAACGGGCAACGCGCGGATTCGTCTAATTAGTGCGAGGCCTCGGAGAACGGCGTTGAACGCGCCTGAACAGGCGGATGAAAGTGCCCGCGTACGCGTAGGATTTTATCCCGGCTTGCTCAACGCGGGGGCAAATAGCAAGATCGAGGCATCGGGCGAACTTGACCTTTTGCGGTCTTGTGGCGGTCTTGGCTTGGAAATTGGGGTCGGGAATTTGCAGTCGAGGACAGGCGCAATGCTGAGCTTAAGGGGCCGCGCGGGCTGCGGCCGGGCGGCGACAGCAATAGCGGTGGTCGCGATGCTCGCGGCTTTCCTGTTCGCCTCGGGCGGACAGGCGGCGGCGCAACAGCATGGTTACGTTGCGCCGCCTCCTCCGATAGATAACAGCCAGGGCGGCGCGGTGCTCGAGTTGCCGACGACGCCGGCCCGCCAACAGGGCGGCAACGACGCGCTTACGATGCCGCGGCTCAACCCGCAGCCGGGTCAGGAGCTGGAGCTGCCCTCGCGCGCGTTGCGCAATCAATCGGGCTACGAACAGGTCACGGTCACGGTGACCGACCAGAATGGCCGCTACGTGACCGGCCTGCAAAAGGGCGACTTCCGCATCTACGTCGACGGCATCCAACGGCCGCTGGAGTTCCTGCGCCAGGACCTCAACACTCCGGTCTCGGTCGGAATCCTGGCCGACACCTCGGGCAGCATGGAGCCCAAGCTTCAGCAGTTGCGCTCCGCGATTTCACAATTCATCGGCGATCTTAACTCGCAGGACGACGTGTTCCTGTTCGCGTTTTCCAACCGCCCGTTCCTGCTCCAGCCGTTTACCACCAACCACTTCCTGGTCAGGAGCCGGCTCGTGCTGCTGCACGCCTACGGCCAGACCGCACTGTTCGACACCATCATGGACGGCCTGATCATGGTGAGGCATGGGCGCTACGACAAGAAAGCGCTGCTGGTGGTGACCGACGGAATGGATAATGCGAGCCAGGCGACGTTGCAGCAGGTGGTCGGACAGGCGCGGCGGATGGGCGTGCTGATCTATTCGATCGGAATCGGCGACCCGAACTCGGGCGGCATGGGAATCGCGATCGGGCCGTTCCTGTTCGGCGGTGATATGGACCACGTCGATACGCAGACGCTGAGCGAGCTGTCCAACGAGAGCGGCGCGCGCACGTTCGTGGTGCGCGAGGTCGGCGATGGTGAGGCGCTGCGCCAGGACTGCGCGGCGATTAGCAACGAGCTGCGCGAGCAGTACACGGCCGGTTTCGTGGCGCCCGACCCCTCGCGCCCCGGCTATCGCAGCCTGCGCGTCGATGTGCCGGGCCGACCCGAGCTTACGGTTCGCGTGCGCAAGGGGGTGACGGTGGGCTCGGGCACCGAGTACGCCGGGCCTGGCACGGGTCCGTAGGTCTCGCGCGTCGAGTCCGGCGCATGCGCGGCTTTCTACGGCACTATCACCCGGGGCAGGTCGAGCACCGGCGTCACGATGCCGGCTTGCGAGAGCATGTCGTGGACTTGCCCGCGATGGTGCGTTTCATGATTGAAGAGATGCGCCAGCAGCATCCGCGTCGGTTTCCGATATGACTGGCCTTCATGGCCGACGTAGGCGATCTCGCCGTCGAGGAATTCTTCGCTGAGGCCGGAGGCAAAGCGCTCGAGCCGCTCGTCCTCGCGCGCTCGCGCCGCGCACAACTCATCGAAATCGTCGTACAGGATCGCGTCGAGGTGGGCGGGAGACGCGGTGCCGCCCTCGAACCGGGCCATCCAGTTGCGGTCGCCGACCAGGATGTGGTTGAGCGTGCCGTGGATGCTTTTGAAAAACGCCTGGCGGTTCTTCTTGCGCTCGGCGTCGGAGAGCCGGGCGCAGCAGTCGTACAACCGCTCGTTGGCGAGCCGGTTGTAACGCGCCATCATCTGGAAGTGTGCGATCAGGGGGTTCACGGCGCCCGCGTTACTCCTCTTCGGATTCCGCCGGCGAATCCGCCGACGCCTTTACCGGGAACGGCGCGACGAAAGTGCGTCCGATGTCCGGGATGATGTTGAGGAATTTGACCTCGGCGAAGTCGCCCGCGACCTGTACCGCCGAGAGCGCCGCGTTGTCGACCCGGATGCGGCGGAAGTGGCGCAGCTCCATCGCCATGAAATGGCACAGCACGGTGCGGATGATGTCGCCGTGGGAAACGAACAGCACGCGCTGCCCGTCGGTTTCGCCAAGCGTGCGCATCACCGCCTCCACGCCGCGCGTCTGGACCTCGCCGATACATTCGCCGCCGGGCGTCGAGCTCAGGATCGGCTCCTCGCGATAGCGCAGGTAATCCTCATCCACGATCAAGTCTTCGTAGGTCATCCCTTCCCAGCGTCCGTACTGGACCTCCGCGATTTGCCGGTCTTCGCGAATCGGCACGCGGCCGCCAAGCCCGGCCGCGATTATCTCGGCCGACTGGCGCGCGCGCACCAGCGGGCTGGTCACGATAAGATCGGGCTTGAGCGCGCGAACGAAGTCGACCACTCCGGCTACTTGCGCGCGGCCATGGCTGTCGAGTTCGACCGGGTTACGGCCCATCACGCGGCCCTCCCGGTTCCATGGCGTTTCGCCATGGCGCATCAGGAGCGCGACGCCACGCACGCCGTCGGATTGTTTGAGCTTTTCCGCCACGTAAAACGGCCCCAGTGCCATACTTCCCCGCCCGCGCTTTCGTCAAAACATTTGGCGGGCGCCGGAGAATCGGCACCCGCCAACATTTAACCCGAACTGCGGGAAGGAAACGAGAGCGGAGGTCCGTTGAGTCGGCGGGCCGGATCGAGTCGCCGGCCCTCAGCGTCCCGCGGCAGGGGCCGCTTCGGCATGTCCGTTGGCCGCCGCACCCGCGCTTGGCGCGGTCGCCAGGCCGCAGAACGCTTCGTAGTCGATGAGCCCGGTCTGCGTCGGATGGTCGCTGCAGACGGGGCATTTCGGATCGCGCTTGATCTTGAGCATCCGCACGTAGTCCTTCGACAGCGTGTCGAAGTAAACCATCCGGCCCATCAGCGACTCGCCCGCGCCCAGGATGAGCTTGATCGCCTCGAGCGCCTCGATCGAGCCGATTATTCCCGGCAGCGCGCCCAGCACCCCCGCCTCGGCGCACGACGGCGCCATATCCGGCGGCGCCGGCTCCGGATAGAGGCATCGGTAGCACGGGCCGCCCTTGGCCGGGTAAAAGACCGTGGCGTTACCCTCGAAACGAAAGATCGCGCCGTCGACCAGGGGCTTGTGCGCCAACACGCAGGCGTCGTTGATCAGGTAGCGCGTGGGGAAGTTGTCGCCGCAGTTAACCACGACGTCGTAGTCCTTGATGATGTCCATCACGTTGTCCGAGGTGAGCCGGACCTCGTGGCGGTTGACCTTGATGCCGGGGTTGAGCGCGTTGATCGATTTCTGCGCCGACTCGGTCTTGAGCATCCCGACCCGGTCGGTCGTATGGATTATCTGGCGCTGCAGGTTGGACAGATCGACCACGTCGAAGTCCACCAGGCCCAGCGTGCCGACGCCCGCCGCCGCCAGGTACAGCGCCGAGGACGAGCCCAACGCTCCCGCGCCGAGCAGCAGCACCTTGGAATCCAACAGCTTGGCCTGCCCCTTCTCGCCGACCTCTGGAATTACGAAGTGGCGCGAATAGCGGGCAAGCTCGTCGGCGGTGAATTGGCGATCCGCCGTCCACGGCAGGCCGCGGTCCTTCCATGCGTTGAAGCCGCCGGTCAGGTTGTAGAGATTCTCGTAACCCATCTCGCGCAACGACCGCGCCGCCAACAACGAGCGCGTGCCCGAGGCGCATTGCAGGATGACCGGGGTCTTGTGGTCGGGCACCTTCTCTTCGACCCGCAATTCAAGGAAGCCGCGCGGGATACCGACCGCCTGCGGAATATGCCCCTGGCGCCATTCGTCGCCCTCCCGGACATCGAGCAGCACCGTGCCCGGCTTTTCCAGCATACGGCGCGCCTCGTCGATATCGATCGACTTAATCTGGGCGCGCGCCTCGTCGAGAATGTTCTTTGAAGTCTTGGCCATAATTTTGGACCGTACCGACTGTGGAATGTAATCCTTAGATTACATGATTAGTCATCTATTATGCTAGAGCTTAACCTAGCCATCACTTTCGGCCCTGTCCAGCCCCGTACGGGGCTTCGCTCAGCCGCCGAGCATCCGATGCGATTCGAGTATCGAGCGAACGAAGTCCAGCACGCGCTGGGCATGGCCGCGCGGCGTGACCTCATGGAAGGCCCGCGCGACGCGCAGATCGGCGTTGAGCACGAAGGTCGAACGCGCCGCAA
>Ga0307374_10000899_pt1 | contig 56133 bp, 54 predicted proteins | sample OX3MG_FD_202532 | JGI IMG/M metagenome (GOLD analysis project Ga0307374, IMG submission 202532) | Soil microbial communities from Risofladan, Vaasa, Finland - OX-3 | ecosystem: Environmental > Terrestrial > Soil > Coastal area > Acid sulfate soil | place: Finland: Risofladan, Vaasa | collected...
TTGCCCTGGCCCTCGTTGTGATGATGGTTGGCGGCATGATCTGGCTCATTGGGATCGGCGTCGAAGCGATGAGCAAGGGTGAGCGAGGCAAGGGGCTGACAGGCGCCGGGAGGTCCACCTCAGACTTCCCCGGGAAGCTCTGGCAGCAAGCTCGGGGCAAGAAGCCCAAGGCAACGGCAACGGCTACCTATGTGCCGCCCCCAGCGCCCCCAGCACCGAAGCTCCCGCCCCCGCCGAAGCAATATGAAGTCAAGTGTCCGACCTGCGCCACGCCGCTGATAGCGACCGCGGGGGCTGGCGTTGGGTGCCCCAAGTGCGGGACAAAGATGTCGGTTACGCCCGCTTAGCAATCTTTAGATTGAAACTGAGACACTACCCCTGCAGCGGATCATGTCTCAGTTTGAATCGGGGGTTTTGAGTTAGCCGGTCCCGCTTGCTCTGACCGGCATCGGCCAGTCCCCGCTGAGGGCGATCTCTTCCTCGATTTCCTCCGCATCGAGCCCTTTGGGATCAAACGCAGAGGCGTCATCAAGGCCCAGCCAGCTGAGCATTTCCCCGTGCTCGTCGTGGGTGGGGTCGGCGAGGACCTGCTTCAGCTCCGCGTATCCCCAGGCGCCGCCGCAGTCCTCTGGCGGGCAGGCCCCCTTCGCCCCCAAAAGGACCGGGTAGAGGACCTCGGGGTCGGCATCGAGCAATCCCTCGACCTCGATCCCGTGCTCCCAGCCATCGCCCAGGTCATAGGTATAGAGAAGCCGATCGCCGACCCCACCGACCAACTGACCGAGGCTCACCCGGCGCTCGTCGATGAGCCCGAGCTGGGGGTCGGGCACCCCGAACTGGTCCGAGCCGCTGGTGAAGATGTGCAAGTGATAGCCCTGCCAGCCGAAGGCGGCCACGATCGCCTGGTGCAGGAGATCCAGGGGAGTGTCGGCGGGAACCAGCAGCCGCCGCCAGACCGGCGGCTTTGACACTCCTCGCAGCTTGACCTTGATCTGCACCACCGTGTCGGTGCCCCCAGCTCCCCGGTCCCGCGCCGTCGTCTCGGCCTCTTGCAGCTCCTTCATCGGCATCTCCTCGCCTTTTCGTTGACGATCTGACCCGAGGGGACGGTAGGGCGATCACCGGATGGAGCGAGCCCCGAAACCGGGCGTCTGGAGACCGCCCGCGCCCGCTTGGGTGCTGAGCGAGCTGTTCCTCGCTGGCGATCGCTTCGCCAGGCGCCGCTGAAGCTCCTGGGCCCCCGTGCTCAGCGGCGCGCCCCACCACCCTTCAGGCGGCCCAGGAGTTACTGACCAACCACCTTTTCGCTGGCCCGTCCCCCTGGCCCCTGGGGACGGCGGCCGAAGCGCAGCAGGGGGACCCGCCATGCCGCCTCGATCACGATCGAGCGGTCCATCTTCGAGGAGCCGGCCTGGCGATCGCGGAAGACGATCGGCACCTCGGCGACCCTGAAACCCCGCTGGATCACCCGGTAGGTCATCTCCACCTGAAAGGCGTAGCCGTGCGCCTGGACCGTGTCCAGGTCGATCGCCTCCAGTACCTCGCGACGGAAGCACTTAAAGCCGCCGGTCAGGTCGTGCACATCGAGGCCCAGCACGAGGCGCGCGTAGGCGCTGCCGCCGCGGCTGATCGCCCGCCGCAGCGCTCCCCATTCGGAGACGCCGCCTCCCTCCACGTAGCGGGAGCCGATCGCCAGGTCGGCGTGCTCCACCGCCTCCAGCAGGCGCGGAAGGTAGGCCGGGTCGTGGGAGAAGTCGGAGTCCATCTCCAGCACCAGGCCGGCTCCCCCCGCCAGGGCGCGGCGGAAGCCGGCGATGTAGGCGGGGCCGAGTCCTTCCTTGTTCGGCCGGTGCAGGACGCCGACCCTCTCCTCCGCCTCGGCGAGGCGGTCGGCGATCTCCCCGGTTCCGTCGGGCGAGTTGTCATCGACGATCAGGACCTGGGCGGAGGCCGGCAGCTTGGCGAGTACGGCCCCCACGAAGGCCTCTATGTTCTCGCTCTCGTTGTAGGTGGGAAGGACCAGCCAGGCTGGACCCGGGGCGGTGGACTGGGGCATCCCCCGATGCTATTGCCCCGAGAGCCAAAGAGCGCATAAAGAGGGTGTCGCCCGGGGTGGCTAATTTGGGAGCCATGACCAACGCTGAGATCGCCGCCGCCCTGGAGGAGCTGGGCCTGCTCTACGAGCTGGATGGGGCGGTCAAGTACAGGGTGCTGGCCTACAGCACCGCGGCGAAGGCGATCCGCGAGAGCCCGCTGTCCGTGGCCGAGCTCGCCGCCGCCGGGCGGGCGACAGATATCCCAGGTGTCGGCAAGACCCTGGCGGAGAAGATCGAAGCGCTGCTGGCGACGGGGGAGATACCGGCGGCGGCGAAATTGAAGGCCAGATTCCCAGCCACCCTGGTCGAGGTGACCAGGGTCCCCGGGCTGGGAGCGAAGACCGCCCGCCGGCTCTATGAGGAGCTGGGGGTCGCCTCGCTCGATCAGCTCCAGGCGGCGGCCGACGCGCACCGGATCCGGGAGCTGAGGGGCCTTGGGCCGAAGGTCGAGGAGAACGTGCTCGCGGCGCTGGAGCGCCTGGGAGAGCCTGGGGAGGGACCCGGGCGGCTGCTGCTCTCCGCTGTGCGGCCGATCGCCGAGGAGCTGGCGGCGGCGCTGCGCGAGCATCCCGCCGCCGGTCGGGTCGAGGTCGCGGGCTCGGTCAGGCGCTGGGCCGAGACCTGCAAGGACATCGACCTGGTCGCGACCGCGGATCAGCCTCTGGACCTCGCCCATTACCTCGCCGGCCACCCCCTGATCGCGGCGGCGGGAACCCCGGGGGTCAATGGCCTCCGCGCCCAGACCCACAGCGGCGTCTCGGTCGATCTGCGGATCGTCGCGCCCGCCGCCTTCGGCAACCTGCTCCAGCATTTCACCGGCTCCCAGGCCCACAACGTCCAGCTGCGCGAAGAGGCGGTGGCCCGCGGCCTCTCCGTCTCCGAGCACGGAATAGCGCACGCCGAATCGGCGCAGGTGGAGCTCTGTGAGAGCGAGGAGGAGGTCTATGAGACCCTCGGCTACGCCTACGTCGAGCCGGAGCTGCGCGAGGGGCGCGGGGAGCTGGGGGCGGCGAGGGAGGGAACCCTTCCCAGCCTGGTCAGCGTCGGCGACATCCGCGGCGACCTGCACTCCCACACCACCCTCTCCGACGGCCGCAACACGCTGGCCGAGATGGCCGAGGCGGCGAGGGCCCGCGGCTACGCCTACCTGGCGATCACCGACCACTCCGCCAGCCACGGCTTCGGCGACCATGTCAGCGCCGAGCGCCTGCGGCGGCGGATCGAGGAGGTGGGCGAGTGGAACCAGGGCCGGCGCGGCTTTCGCCTGCTGGCCGGCTCGGAGGTCAACATCGGCATCGACGGCGGGCTCGACTACCCCGAGGACCTGCTCGAATCGCTCGACTGGGTCCTGGCCAGCGTCCACACCTCATTCGCGATCGGCGAAGCGGCGATGAGCGAGCGCGTCCTGGCCGCGATCGAGAATCCGCACGTCGACTGCATCGGCCACCTGACCGGCCGCCTGATCGGGCGGCGCGAGCCCTACGGCGTCGATCTGGAGGCGGTGGTCGAGGCGGCCTCCCGCACCGGCACGATGCTGGAGATCAACGGCAATCCCAACCGCCGCGACCTATCCGAGCAGCACGCGCGCCTCGCCGCGGAGGCCGGGGTGACGATCGTCCTCAACACCGATGCCCACGGCGTCGACACCCTGGCCAACATGGCCTACGCGGTGGCCACCGCCCGCCGCGCCGGGCTCAGCGCCCCCCAGGTCGCCAACACCCGCGGCTGGCGGGACTTCTCCCGCCTGCTCAAGCGCTAGGCCTCTCGGGCGTGCAGGGGGTCTGAGCGCAGCCCTGGGGTGCGGACCAGCTTGATCGGGCGCAGGGCCGAGGTGGGGACCACGTAGAACTTGACTCCATCGCGGTGCTCGATGCCCAGAACCGCGGCCTCACGGGTGTGCCAGGCAAGGGAGACGAGCAGAGCGTAGCCGGCACCGATCGCCGCCACGCGGGGGTAGAAGATGCCCAGCAGTCCCGCCACCACGGCGGTGAGGGCGATCGGCCAGAGCCGGCCGATCGCGATTCGGGCGGCGGTCTCGGAGGGAAGGCTGGTCGCGGTGCGGGCTTCGGCAAGGGCGTCGCGGACGCCGGCGGCGGCGCGGGAGGGGCGGCCCAGATAAAAGCCGATCACCAGGGCCAGGAGCCACCAGGCGGCCGCCAGCAGGATCGTCGTGGCGTCGCCTTCGCGGTTGGCGGCAACCGCGGTGATCCCGGCGAGGGTGGTCGCCTCGGCGCCGGTGAGCAGGACGGTGACGCGGAGCAGGTCGGTGTAGGGCACCGCTCACCCCGCCGCCAGGAAGTCGAGGATCTTTAGCCAGCCGTCGGGGCCGTCGACGATCAGGTCCGCTTCTTCGGGCAGCTCCGGTGGAGCCTCGGGGGAGACGACGCCGACGCAAACCGCCAGCTGGAGACTCCCTTCCTCACACAGCTCCCGCAGACGACGAAAGGCGTCGAGGTCGGTGCGGTCGTCGCCGGCGTAGGCGGCGCGGTCCAGGGCGCCGCCGGCGAGGAGGGCGGCGACCGCGGTGTCCTTGCCCCCACCGCCGGTGGGGCGCACCTCCAGCACCTTGCGTCCCCAGTGTGGCTCCAGGCCGCCTCGCCCCGCCTCGGCGGCGATCTGGTGGGCGAGTGCCTCGGCCGCGCGCTCGTCCTGGGCCCCGCGCCAGTGCAGCGCCTGGATCGGCCCCTTGTCCTCCAGCCGCAGGCCGGCGGATGCCAGTCTGGGGCGCTCTAGCCCGGCGGCGAACGCCGCCGCATCCCCCTCGCGCCCGCGGAGCGAGGGATCCGGTCGGGGCACCTCCTCGCCGGGCAGCAGGAGCTCCAGGCCGTGGTTGCCGGCGTAGGCGATCCCCTCCACGCCGACCAGCCGCCGGGCCTCCACCGCGCGGCGGCCGGAGATGCAACCGACCAGGCCGAAGCGCTCGCTCAGCCCGGTGAGCGCCTCCCGCGCCGCCGCGCTGACGGTGGCCTGCTCGGGCCTGGTCGCGATCGGCGCCAGGGTGCCGTCGACATCGGTGAGAATCGCCGCCCGCGCGGGCTCCTCGCGGATCGCCTCAAGCAGCGCCGGGCGGGTGGGGGCGTCTCCCGCCCTGGATTCACGCGGCACGGCATCTAGTATCGCCGCATGATGCGCCCGCCGGCCGCGAGATGCCCTCCAACCAGACGCTGAAGCTCGCCACGATCGGCACCGCCGCCGGGGTCTTCAGCGGCCTCTTCGGGGTCGGCGGGGGGACGATCATCGTTCCCCTCCTGATCTTCTGGTTCGGCTACGGCGAGCGGCTCGCCACCGGCACCAGCCTCGCCGCGATCGTCCTGATCGGCGCCCTCGGCGCTCTGGCCCAGGGTGGGATCTATGGCAACGTCCACCTGCTCACCGGCCTGGCGCTCGCGCTCCCGGCGGTCCTCGGCGTACTGATCGGAACCGCGATCCAGCAACGGATCCCGCAGCGCACGGTCTCCCTTCTCTTCGCCGCGCTGCTGATCGCGCTCGCGATCGAGCTGGTCCTCCAGTGAGGGCCCCGGCGTGAACGAGGTCGCCGCCGCGCTGATCGCGCTCGCCGGGGGGCTCGCCGGAGGGCTGGTCGGAGTCGGCGGAGGAGTCCTCTTCGTCCCCGCGCTGACCATCTTTCTCGGCCTCTCCCAGGTGCAGGGGGAGTCCACCTCGCTGCTGATGATCGTCATCGTCGCCCTGGTCGGCGCGATTCGCCAGAACTCCTACGGCAACGTGAGGCTGCGCAACGCGATGGTGATCGGCGTTCTCTCCCCCCTCGGCGTGCTGATCGGGGTTGGGATCGCCAACCGGGTCCCCGAGCGGGCTCTGCAGCTCTCCTTCGCCGCGCTGGCCCTGGTGATGGCCGTCCAGCTCGTCCGCCGCGCCCTCAATCAGGCCTAGAAAATGCGCGGTGCGCGGGCGCCCCATCGGTAGTCTCAAACGGTGGATTCCTTGACCTGGGAGGGCGACGTCCCTCAGCTCCGCGCCCCGATCCTCGTCTGCGCGTTTCGCGGATGGAATGACGCCGCCGCCGCCGCATCGACAGCGTTGGCGACGGTGGCCGAGTCGCTGGATGCCGAGCTGATCGCCGAGGTTGACCCCGAGGAGTACTTCGACTTCCAGGCGACGCGGCCCACGATCACCCTCTCCGAGGGCCAATCACGGCGGATCGACTGGCCCGAGAACAACCTGATCGCCGCCCGGGTCCCGACCGCCGACCGTGACCTGGTGCTGCTCGACGGGACCGAGCCCAATCTGCGCTGGCGCACCTTCTCGGAGACGATCGCCACCGCGGCCGATGCGCTGGGGGTGGAGATGGTGATCACCATGGGGGCGCTGATCGCCGAGGTTTCCCACACCCTGCCGGTGCCGATCACCGGGCTGGCTTCCGACGAGGAGTTGGTCGAGGAGCTGGACCTGCAGCGATCCAGCTACGAGGGGCCGACGGGGATCGTCGGTGTGGTCCACGACTGCTGCCGCCAGATCGGGATGAGCTCCGCCTCGCTCTGGGCGGCTGTGCCCCACTACGTCGCCGCCGTCGCCAACCCGAAGGCCGCCCTGGCGCTCCTGCGCCGGCTGGAAAGCCTGACCGGGATCGCGGTCGATGCCTCCGACCTGGAGCAGGAGACGGCCAGCTACGAGGAGCAGATCAGCCGAGCCGTGGCCGCCAACCCCGAGATCGAGGAGCTGGTGGAGCGCATAGAGGCAGAGCAGAACGAGCAGCTCGGCAACCCCGAGGACCTGCCGTCGGCGGAGGCGATCGCCAGAGAGTTCCAGCGCTTCCTCCGCCAGCAGGGCGGTTAGCCCCGGGCGAGGGAGAGGCGGATCGTTCGCCCGGTCGCTAGCTCTCTGCCGCAGGGCAGATCAGCCGGTAATCGCACCAGCCGCAGACCGCGGGCGAGGGGCGCGGCTCGAAATCCTGGCCCAGCACCCCCTCGCCCACCCCCAACACGGTCCGCTCGACCCGCTCGGCGTCGTCGGGCTTGGCCGGTGCCGCCACCTTCTCCGCCTCGAGCACGTAGTAGTAGCTGCCGAGGCTGGCGTCGAGTCCCCACGCCTCGCGCGCGGCGAGGCGGTAGAGGGCGAGCTGCAGGTCGCTTTCCAGGGCGGCCTCGCTCTTTCGCTCGCCGGTCTTGTAGTCGATCAGCTCGTGGTCGCCGTCCGGCAGGCGGTCGACCCGGTCGACCCTGCCGCGCACGTGGTGCTCACCGATCTGGATGTCGAACTTTCGCTCCAGCCAGACCGGTTGGCCCTCGGAGACGCGCTCCCGCTCCCAGTAAAGGCGCATCGCCTCCCGGCCCCGCTGGCGGTACTGGAGCTCGTCGTCGCTCTCGCCGAATCCCGAGCGCCGCCAGCCCGCCTCGAACAGGCTGGCGAGGCGCGGCAGCCCGTCCCCGCCCTCCCCCTCGTCTCGGTGGAAGCGCTCGAGCACGTTGTGGACCAGGATGCCGAAGCGCTGGTTGATCGTCGGCTCCTGCGGGATGCCGAAGACCCGGGCGAACTTGTACTTCAAGGGGCAGGTCAGGTAGAGGTCGAGATCGGAGGCCGAGAGGCTCAGCCGGTTGTCGCCACGCCGCGGCAGGAAGGCGGCCAGCGAGGGCTCCTCGCGAGCGGCGATCAGCTCGCGCCGCCGGCCCCGCTCTCGTTCGGTGCCAAGCAGGTAGGTGTCCAGCGAGGAGGCATCCAGCTCAGCCCGCTGCTCGGGTGTGGCGACCTGGTGCAGTAATCCATTCAGGGCATCGATCGCCTCGGCGCTCGCCTCCTCGCCCGGCCGCTGCGCCAGCGCCGCCAGCTTCAGCAGCTCCAGGTAGCGGGCGATCGCCCGGTTGACGTCGAGGGCCGTGTCCAGGCGCGGCTCAGAGAGCTCCCGCCCGGCCCTCCAGGAGGCCTCCAGAACCTCCTCGCGCAGCATCCGGTAGGTGGCGTGCAGGCCCTCGGCGGGGCCGAACAACTCCTCCTCCTGGACCTCCTCCTCGCTCTCGGCGCCAGCCCACGCGTCGGCATAAAATGGGGAGCTAGGCCCGTCACCCTCGACCAGCGAGAGGACCAGTCCGCGGCGTGCAGGAGCACCGATCCTCTCCCAATCGCCGCCCCGCTCCAGGCCCAGGGCGAAGACGTGGTCGAACTCCATCCCCTTCACCGCGCCGGGCCGTAGGCCGAGCACCGCCCCCGGCGTTGGCGGCTCCTCGCCGGGGGCCGACTCGACCCCAGCCTCGGCGACGGCGGCGAGGTATCGAACGAACCCGCGGGTTGAGCCGTGCGGCTCTCGCCGCGTCCAGGCGGCCGCCAGCTCGGCCAGCCGCGAGAGCCCCAGCAACCGCTCTGCCACCTCGGGCTGGGCGGCGAAGAGCCGCTGGCGCCGGAGCCCGACCCGCTCGATCAACCGCCTGACGAAGACGTCAGCACGGCGCTCCTCCATCGCCGCGGCGGCCGCCCGGTAGAGCTTGAGGAAGGACTGGACCCGCTCCCGCGCCTCGGGTTGGAACTGAGGGCTGTCGAGCGCCGCCTCGCAGGCCGCGACCATGTCCAGCTTGCGCCGGCGCGAGATCGTCGTCAACCGCGCCAGCTCCCCCGCGCGCAGCTCCACCGGCGGTCTGGTCAGGGCGCGGGCGGCGGCGGCGGAGTCATCGGGGTCGGCCAGGACCCGCAGCCAGGCAATCGCGTCTCGCACCTCGGGCCGCTGGAACAGAGCCGCCGGCCCGGAGAGGTGAAAGGGGATGCTCCGCTCCTCCATCGCCGCCGACACGTCGCCGCCCCGGCGCGCCGGATCGTCGAGCAGGACGCAGATCGCTTCCGGGTTCGTCCCGTTGGTGATCAGGTGCTCGGCTTCGCGCGCGGCGGCCTGGGCCTGCGCCCGCTCGTTGGTGCATCGCCAGAAACGGAGTTGGGGGTCGCGGAGTCGGCGCTCCAGGGTTATGACCTCGGCGTTGGCGTGGACCGACAGGGCCCATTCGGTCGGGTCCGTGGACCCCTTGGGGAGTGGTGGGGGAGCGCTGGGGAGGAGGGCGCGGCCTTCCTCCAGGGCATAGAGGTGGTTCGCGTTCTCGCTCGATAGCTGGGCGAGGATTGCTCGTTGAGCTCTGCTGGTCTCCTCCAGCTCATCGACCATCAGGTGGGTGAAGCGGGAGGCGATTTCGGCGCGGATGTCGGGGCGGTCTTGCAGCAGCTTGCTGAGCAGGAGGAAGACATCGCCGCGGTCGATGCTGCCGGCGTCGGTGAGGATGCGGTCGTGGGCCACGCAGAGCTCGGCGAGCTCGCTATCGGGCCGCTCCGATCCGGCCTTCGTGGCGTCGATCCGCTCCAGCAGTCGGGCCAGCAGCCCGGCGGGGTTGCCGCGGATCTCGTGGCTGCGCAGGGGGAGCTCGTCGAGCCGGTCGAGGAGCATCGCCAGACGCTCGGCCGGGGCGAGCACGTCGAAGAAGGGATCGAGGCCCGCCGCGGTGGAGCGCTGGCGCAGGAGTCGCTCCCCGATCTCATCCCAGGTGCCGATCCACAGCTCCTCATAGGAACCATCCAGCAGCTCCTCGGCGCGCCGACGAAGCCTCCGGGCGCTGGCCCGGGTGGAGGCCAGGAGCAGCACTCGCCCCGGCTCGCTTCCATCTTCGGCCAACCGCGCCAGGCGCCGGGCCAGGGCCTCGGTCTTACCGGTCCCGGCTGCGCCCAGGAGGAGCAGCGGCCCGTCGCCGTGGCGGACCGCACGTTCCTGAGCTTCGGCCAAGGCGAGCATGGTCCAACGCTACCGAGTGGATGGCGTCCATAGGATGGGAGCGGTGGACGTTTTCTCCGCAGACTGGCTGGGAATCTGCCGTCGCTCCGTTGCCGTTCAGCGAGCGATTTTCGCCCGGGCGCCGAGTATCGAGGCGCGCACCGCCTACGAGGGGGTGGGGGAGGGCGGCGACCGCAGCCTGGCGATCGACCGTCGCTGCGAGGATGCCGTGTTCGCCGAGCTGGAGGGGCTCGCCGCGCAGGGGGCCTCCTTCCTCGCGATCTCCGAGGAGCGCGGCGAGGTGAGTTTCGGCTCGGGAGGCAGCGCCCGGGTGGTGATCGACCCGATCGACGGCTCGCTCAACGCCCGCCGCACGCTTCCCTCACACAGCTTCAGTCTGGCGCTCGCCTCGGGCTCCTCAATGGCCGATGTCGAGTTCGGCTACGTCTATGACTTCGGCGCCGGGGAGGAGTTCCTCGCCCGACGGGGCGCCGGGGCGAAGCTCGGCGGGGAGCCGATCGCCGTGGCGGCGCCGGAGAGCGGAATGGAGCTGGTGGGCGTTGAGTCCGCCGAGCCGGAGGGCTCGCTGGCGGCGATCGGGGCCCTGGCCGGCAAGGTCTACCGCCTGCGGGTGATCGGCTCGATCGCGATCACCGTCGCCTACGTGGCGGCCGGTCGTCTCGACGCCATGCTCAGCCTGCGCTCCTGCCGCTCGGTCGACGCGGCGGCGGCGCAACTGATCCTGCGCGAGGCGGGCGGCGATGTCGCTTTCGGCGAACTCGCCCTGGAGCAGGCCGACCTCGGTCTCGACGCCCGCTACCCGATCGCCGCCGCGCCCGACAGGCGGGGTCTGGCGCTCGTCCTGGCGGCCCAGAGCGCGTAGACAACCGGCCTTCGGGCTCGAATCGGGACCGTATCCGCCGCGGCCGGCGGGCGGGGGAGCTGTAACCATCGGCCCGGGGTGGGGATAGAACGTCTGTTCGTGAAGAACATATGTTCGCTAAACTGGCGAACACCAGGCAGGAATCCGACGATCGAAGGGACTCGACTTTATGGCAACCCAGAGCAGCAACGGCAAATCCGCCAAGACCAAAGCGAATGGCGCCCCCGCCAAATCGGCCAGCGCCAGAGCCAAATCGGCCGGCGCCAAAGCTCAATCCCCAAGCGCCAGAGCCAAATCGGCCAGCGCCAGAGCCAAATCGGCGAGCACGGAGAAAAGCCGGGTCCAGACCGTCGCCCAGACAGCGGTCGATCTCCCCGTCGGTGCCGTTCTCAGCATCACCGACCGCATCTCCGACCTGGTCGAGCCGTGGACCGGCCGCGACGCGGCGGAGAAGCAGATCAAGACCTACCGCACCCAGCTGCGCCGGTCGTTGAAGCGGACAGAGCGCCGCGGCGCCACCGCCCGCCGCCGGGCGACGGCGGAGGCCAGGAGAACCCGGAACCGGGTCGAGCGCGAGGCCCGCAGGCGCCAGCGCACCGTGGAGACCACGCTCAAGCGCAACAGCACGGATGTCGAGCAGCGGGTGCGCAAGGCGATCGACGAGCAGAGCGCTCGCGCCCAGGACCTGGTCGACCAGGTCACCGACCAGCTCTCCACCCTCCGGTAGGGGCCGCGGTTAAGCGACCCCGCCGGGCGACGGTCCTCGGGCTTGCCAGCCCGAGGGGCCCCTCGCTCGGCGGGGGGACGCCGGGCGCTGTTTGGCGCCGCCGGGAGCATGGAAATTGCGTGAAAGCACGGGCCCAGCGCTCCGGCCCGAGCCCAGGTAGCATCGCTTGGCGATGAGCACCTGCGTGGTCACCGGCGGCGCCGGCTTTCTCGGCTCCCACCTCTGCGAGCACCTGCTCGGCAAGGGGGATCGAGTGGTCTGCCTCGACAACCTGGAGACCGGCTCGCTGCAGAACATCGAGCACATCCGTGATTCGGCCTTCGAGTTCCGCAACGTCGACATCACCGAGCGCGTCGACGTCCCGGATGAGGTCGACTTCGTCTACCACCTCGCCTCCCCGGCCAGCCCGATCGACTACCTGCGGCTGCCGCTGCATACCCTCAAGGTCGGCTCCTACGGCACCCACCACATGCTCGGCGTCGCCAAGTTCAAGCGCGCGCGTTTCCTCCTCGCCTCGACCAGCGAGGTGTACGGGGACCCGCAGGTCCATCCGCAGCAGGAGGAGTACTGGGGCCACGTCAATCCGATCGGCCCGCGCGGCGTCTACGACGAGGCCAAGCGCTACGCCGAGGCGCTGACCATGGCCTACCACCGTCAACAGGGTCTCGACACCTCGATCGTCCGCATCTTCAACACCTACGGCCCGCGCATGCGGCCGCACGACGGGCGGGCGATTCCGACCTTCCTGCGCCAGGCGCTGCAGGACCGGCCGCTCACCGTGTTCGGAGATGGCAGCCAGACGCGCAGCTTCTGCTACGTCGACGACCTGATCCGGGGCATCGTCGCCCTCGCCGAGTCCGACGCCCACACGCCGGTCAACGTCGGCAACCCGGACGAGTTCACCCTGCTGGAGCTGGCCAAGACGGTGGTCGAGGTGACCGAGTCCCGCGCGGAGATCGTCTACGAACCGCTGCCGGTCGACGACCCCCAGCAGCGCAAGCCCGACATCACCCGGGCCCGCAACCTGCTCGATTGGGAGCCGAAGGTGGAGCTTCGCGAGGGGTTGCGCAAGACGATCGAGCGGGCCGGGGTCGAGCGCCTGGTGGGCGCCTCGGAGTAGATGGCGCCAACCGTCTAGCGGCGCCGTCATTCCCGGCTCTCCCATCGCGACCTTCCTCTGGGGCTCTGCCGCGGTCCAATATCCTCCGCCGCGGTGCCGAGCACGGCTGACGAAACCCCAGGGGAGGACATCCCCCGCTGGATCGCCCCGGTGGTTGGGCCCGATGACCCGCGCGTCTTCACGGACTCGGGGATCGAGATCGAGCGCCTCTACAGCGAGGACGACGTCGCCCCGGGGTTGGACGAGCGCCTCGGGCTCCCCGCCTCGCCGCCCTTCACCCGCGGGATCCACGAGGGGATGTACCGGGACCGGCTCTGGACCATGCGCCAGTACGCCGGCTTCGCCACTCCCGAGGACACCAATCAGCGCTACCGCTACCTGATCGAGCACGGCTCAACCGGGCTCTCCATGGCCTTCGACCTGCCGACCCAGCTCGGACGCGACTCCGATGACCCCCTCTGCCAGGGCGAGGTTGGCCGCACCGGGGTGCCGATCGACACGATCGAGGACATGCGAATCTGCTTCGCGGAGATCCCCCTGGACGAGGTTTCCACCTCGATGACGATCAACGCTCCTGCGGCGATCCTGCTGCTGCTGTATGAGCTGGTCGGAGAGGAGCAGGGGGTCCCCGCCGAGAAGCTGCGCGGCACCGTTCAGAACGACGTGCTGAAGGAGTACATGGCGCGCGGCAACTACATCTACCCGCCGGCGCCGACCATGCGCCTGACCACCGACATCTTCGAGTACTGCCGCGAACGGGTGCCGCGGTGGAACACGATCTCGATCTCGGGCTACCACATCCGCGAGAAGGGCTGCTCGGCGGTGCAGGAGGTCGCCTTCACCCTCTCCAACGCGATCGCCTACGTCGAGGCGGCGCTGGAGCGCGGCCTGGTGATCGATGAGTTCGCGCCTCGCCTCGCCTTTTTCTTCAACTGCCACAACAACGTCTTCCAGGAGATCGCCAAGTTTCGCGCCGTGCGGCGGATGTGGGCAAAGATCGTCGCCGAGCGGTTCGGAGCCAAGGATCCCAACTCGATGAAGATCCGCTTCCACACCCAAACGGGGGGTGTGACGTTGCAGGCGCAGCAGCCGGAGGTGAACATCATCCGGGTCGCCCTGCAGGGCTTCGCCGCGGTCAGTGGTGGCACCCAGTCGCTGCACACAAACGGCTTCGACGAGGCGCTGGCCCTGCCGACCGAGCGCTCGGCGCGGATCGCCCTGCGCACCCAGCAGGTGCTGGCCTACGAGTCCGGCGTGGCCGACACCGTCGACCCCTTCGCCGGCTCCTACTTTGTCGAGTCGCTGACCGACGAGATCGAGACCCGCGCCTGGGGGCTGATGCGCGAGGTCGAAGATCTGGGCGGCTCGGTCGAGGCCCTGGAGTTCATGCAGCGCGAGATCGAGGAGTCCGCGCACTCCTACCACGAGCGCTACGAGTGCGGTCAGGACATCGTCGTCGGGGTGAACAAATTCGTCACCGAAGAGGTGGACGACGTCGACATCCTCAGGGTCGACCCGGAGTCCGAGCAGCGCCAGCTCGGACGGCTGAAGGCCTTCAAGCAGGGTCGCGACCAGGGGGCGGTGAATCGCCAGCTCGATGCCGTGGGCGACGTCGCCCGGGGGGAGGGCAACCTCCTGCACCCGATCCGCGCCGCCCTCGCCGCCGATGCCTCGATTGGAGAGGTCTGCGGCGCAATGCGCGATGCATTTGGCGAATACCGGGGAGGAGCTTTCTTCTAAGCCTCGAAATCGCCCTGATGATCGAGGTTTCGAGGACATTGATGAAGTCCGAGCCCGAGCTCGCGGAGCTGGTCGCGAGGGTGGAGGGAGTCGAGGTGACGATGGCCGAGAAGGGCTTCGGGACGCGGGTGGAGATCCGTGCCGGGGACGATTCGGGCCTCGGTCAGGCCGACCTGGTGAGGATTCTGGACCGGCTGGCCGAGCCGCAGAAGCAGCCGTTCTCGGCATAGACTCCGGCGCCGATGAGCGCGGAGCGAGCGAAGCGTCCAGATCTGACCCGGCGCGAGCGAGCGAGCGTCGGGTCTCGATGATGCGGGAGCGCAACCCCGTCACCCATGAGGAGAAGCTCGCCTACCTGCGCGAGCTGCGCCAGCAGGCTGTCCACTCGGCCTCCGAGGAGGCGGTGGCCAAGCAGCACGCGAAGGGCAAGCTGACCGCCCGCGAGCGGGTCGAGAAGCTGCTCGATCCCGGCTCCTTCGAGGAGCTGGACACCTTTGTCCGCCACCGCACCTACGAGTTCGAGATGCAGAAGAAACGGCCATGGGGAGACGCCGTGGTCACCGGCCACGGGACGATCGAAGGCCGCACGGTCTTCGTCTTCTCTCAGGACTTCACCGTCTTCGGCGGCAGCCTCGGCGAGGTGATGGCGGAGAAGATGTGCAAGGTGATGGACCTCGCCGCCCAGGTCGGGGCTCCGGTGATCGGGATCAACGACTCTGGCGGCGCCCGGATCCAGGAGGGGGTCGTTTCGCTCGGCGCCTATGGCGACGTTTTCGTCCGCAACGTCCGCTGCTCCGGCGTGATCCCCCAGATCAGCCTGATCATGGGCCCCTGCGCCGGCGGCGCCGTCTACTCGCCGGCGATGACCGACTTCATCTTCATGGTCAAGGAGACCTCGCACATGTTCATCACCGGCCCCGAGGTGATCAAGACGGTCACCGGGGAGGAGGTCGAGTTCGAGGAGCTGGGCGGGGCGATGAGCCACAACACGAAGTCCGGCGTCGCGCACTTCGCCGCCGAGGACGAGGAGAGCTGCCTGCAGGACGCTCGCTACCTGCTCAGCTTCCTGCCCCTGAACAACCTGGAGGCGCCGCCCCGCTTCGAGCCCTCCGACGACCCCGAGCGCGAAGACCCCGAGCTCGACACGCTGGTCCCCGACGATCCCTCCAAGCCCTACGACATGCGGGAGGTGATCTCTCGCATCGTCGATGAGGAGGAGTTCCTGGAGGTCCACGAGCACTTCGCCAAGAACATCGTCTGCGGTTTTTCCCGCCTGGATGGCTACCCGGTGGGGATCGTCGGCAACCAGCCGGCCCACCTCGCCGGGGTGCTCGACATCGAGGCCTCCGAGAAGGCGGCGCGTTTCGTCCGCACCTGCGACGCCTTCAATGTCCCCCTGCTCACCTTCACCGACGTGCCCGGCTTCCTCCCCGGCACCGACCAGGAGTGGAACGGGATCATCCGCCACGGCGCGAAGCTGCTCTATGCCTTCACCGAGGCGACGGTGCCGAAGCTGACCGTGGTCACCCGCAAGGCCTACGGCGGGGCCTACGACGTGATGAATTCAAAGCACATGCTGGCCGACTACAACGTCGCATGGCCGACCGCCGAGGTGGCGGTGATGGGGCCGGAGGGGGCGGTGAACATCATTTACCGCAAGGACATCTCCAGCTCGCCGACGCCCGATGAGCGGCGCCAGAAGCTGATCGATGACTACAAGGCCCACTTCGCCAATCCCTATTCGGCGGCCGAACGCGGCTACATCGATGACGTGATCGAGCCGCGCCAGACGCGGCCGAAGTTGATTCGCGCGCTGCGGATGCTGCAGTCCAAGCGGGTCGCCCAGCCGAAGCGAAAGCACGGCAACATCCCCCTGTAGGGCGCCGTCTCGGTCACCCGGGCCGCGGTGCTCGCTGAGCGGCCGCTGGGGCGGAGTGAAGGAGCGCTGGCCTGGGTCAAGCAGGGATCAAGGCGCCCCGGCCGGTTGGCCCGGGGGTGAAGGCGAAGCGGGGTTGGTGGCCTCAGTAGCCGGCCGGATGGCGAACGACGAAGCCCACGTTGCTGAGCATTTCGGGGTGCCAGCGGGGGCCGGTGCCGCTGGCGTCCCCGGCGGTGTCCCAGCGGAATCCGGCGATCACCGCGTAGGCATGGCCGGCGTTGGCATAGACCGTGATCCAGCGTCCCTTGCCCCGCAGTCCCCAGCTCTCCATCGGACCGGAGGGAAGCGGGCTGTCGAGGAAGTCCCCGCCGTGCAGCGCGTAGCTGACCGAGCCCGAGCAGTCATAGCCGGGCGAGGTCCAGTTCAGATGGCCGCCTCCCCAGATGTAGGGCTTGGTGCGGATCCTGTCCGCCGCGGCGATCACCGCCTTGACCCGGGGAGGGGCGCTGGCCGGGGGAATCAGTTCCCCGTCGCGCAGCAGCCTGGCCTTTGCCGTCGGGGCGCATTCGTTGACCGTCGCCGGCGTCAGGCCGCCGGTGCTGGCGCATGCCGCGGACGCGCCGCTGGGAACCACCAGGGCCAGGGCGCAGAGCGCTCCCGCGCCTGTCACCGCCAACCCTGCTTTCAGCTTGAGCTTGTGCCTATGTGGAAGCAAACCGATCTCCTTCGTCGGCCTACGGGGTTAGCTGTCGGGCTGGCGCGAAAGGAGCCTGCGCCCCCGCCTCGGTGAGGTGGGTTAGCCCCGAAAACGTGGTTCCCCCGCTCCCGTGGCGCCACCAGGCGCCCGGGATTCGGCGTTTCGGTTGTTTGGAACGGCGGCAGTGTAGACGATCGGCCGGCCGACTGCTCACAGAACACCAACATTTTCTCGCCATTCGCATTTGGAATCCAGAATCCTTTCGGCAGTCCTGCTGCTAGCTTGCGTCCTGGGATGGAACTTGCCGGCCGCACTGCGCTATTGACGGGGGCCACGGGGGGCCTGGGCAGGGCGATCGCGGCGGCGCTGGCCGCGCGCGGGGCGCACCTCGTCCTCAGCGCGCGGGGGGCCGAGGCGCTGGCGGCGCTGGCGGCGGAGCTGCCGGGGATGGGCCATCGGACCCTGGTGGCCGACCTGGCTGAGCCGGGCGCCGCCGAGCGGCTGGCCGCCGAAACCAGCGAGGTCGATGTGCTCGTGGCCAACGCCGGGCTGCCGGCAGCGGGCCTGGTGACCGACTTCACCTCCGAGCAGCTGAACCGCGCCCTGCGGGTCAATCTGGAGGCGCCGATGCTGATCGCCCGCGCGCTCTTCCCGGCGATGCTCGAGCGTGGCTCGGGTCACCTGGTCTTCGTCTCCTCGCTCTCGGGCAAGGCCGCCGCTCCCCGCAGCTCGATCTACAACGCGACCAAGTTCGGCCTGCGCGGCTTCGCCCTGGGGCTGAGGGCCGACCTGGCGCCGCTGGGCGTCGGCGTCTCGCTCGTCTCGCCAGGCTTCATCCGCGAAGCGGGGATGTTCGCGGAGTCAGGGGCGAAGCCACCCCCCGGGTTGGGGACCGCCTCGCCGCGCCAGGTCGGCGCCGCGGTGGTCAGGGCGATCGAGCAGGACAGGGTCGAGCTGGCGGTGGCGCCGCTGCCGCAGCGGGCTCTGGCCCACTTCGCTCTGGCCAGCCCCGCCATCGCGGTCCGGGTGCAGAGCGGCGCCCTCGGCCAGAGGGCCGCCAAGGCCGTCGCCGACGGCCACCCCGAGCACAAGCGCTAGCCGGGGGCGGGTGCCGGCCCTGCTTCAAAGCGCCGAGGACGGGCTCCCTCCTAGGATGGAGAGATGAGCAGCGATTCCTTCGGCGCCGGTTCGATCCTCGCCCTCAGCGGGCGCGAGTATGAGGTCTTTCGCCTCGATGCCCTGCAGGAGCGCTTCGACGTCGCCCGCCTGCCCTACTCGATCAAGGTGCTGCTGGAGAACGTGCTGCGCCTCGAGGACGGCGTCGGCGTCACCCGGGCGGCCGTCGAGGCGATCGCCAGCTGGGACCCGGCGGCGGAGCCCAGCGTGGAGATCCCCTTCCAGCCGGCCCGGGTGCTGATGCAGGACTTCACCGGCGTCCCCGCGGTTGTCGACTTGGCGGCGATGCGCGACGCGATGGAGGAGATCGGCGGCGACCCGGCGGCGATCAACCCGCTGGTCGACGTCGACCTGGTGATCGACCACTCGGTCCAGGTCGACGCCTTCGGCAACGCCGGGGCCTTCGCCCTAAACGCCGAGCGCGAGTTCGAGCGAAATCGCGAGCGCTACTCGTTCCTCAAGTGGGGGCAGAGATCCTTCGACAACTTCAGCGTCGTGCCGCCGGCGACGGGGATCTGTCACCAGGTCAACCTCGAGCACATCGCCCAGGTCATCTACAGCCGCCAGGTGGAGGGGGTGCTGCGCGCCTACCCCGACACGCTGGTCGGCACCGACTCCCACACGACGATGGTCAACGGGCTCGGGGTGCTGGGTTGGGGCGTCGGTGGGATCGAGGCCGAGGCGGCGATGCTGGGCCAGCCGATCTCGATGCTCCTGCCGCAGGTGGTCGGGTTCCGGCTTGACGGCCAGCTGCCGGAGGGCGCGACCGCCACCGACCTGGTCCTCACCGTGACCGAGATGCTGCGCGAGCTGGGGGTCGTCTCCCGCTTCGTCGAGTTCTACGGGCCGGGCCTGCCGACGCTGGGTCTCGCCGACCGGGCGACGATCGGCAACATGTCGCCGGAGTTCGGCTCGACCTGCGCGATCTTCCCAATCGACACCGAGACGCTGCGCTACCTGGAGCTGACCGGGCGGGCGAGCGAGACGGTCGAGCTGGTCGAGGCCTACGCCCGCGAGCAGGGGATGTTCCACGAGCCGGACTCCCCGGACCCGGTTTACTCGGCGACGCTGGAGCTGGACCTGGGCGAGGTCAGGCCGAGCATCGCCGGCCCCAAACGGCCGCAGGACCGGGTGCCGTTGGCCCAGGCCAAGGAGGCCTTCCTCCAGGCGATGGTCGAGTTCGACCCCGACGCCGCCGAGCAGCTGGGTAACGGCCGCGACGAGGCGATCGAGGAGTCCTTCCCGGCCTCGGACCCGCCGGCCGATGACCACGACGACGAGCGGGGCAGGCCGCGACCCGCCGTGAGGGGAGCCCCGCTGGCCACCGTTGGGGGCGGCAGCGAGGACGCGGTGGAGGTCACCCTGGAGGACGGCACGAGCTTTGAGCTCGACCACGGCCGGGTGGTGATCGCCGCGATCACCAGCTGCACCAACACCTCCAATCCGAGCGTGATGGTGGGCGCCGGCCTGCTCGCCCGCAACGCCGTGGGGCGGGGCCTGGTTCGCAGACCGTGGGTCAAGACCTCGCTGGCGCCCGGCTCGACCGTGGTCACCGACTACCTGGAGAGGGCGGGCCTGAGCGAGCACCTCGATGCCCTTCAGTTCAACCTGGTCGGCTACGGCTGCACCACCTGCATCGGCAACTCCGGGCCCCTGGCCCCGGAGATCTCGGCCGCGATCGCCGAGAATGACCTGGCGGTCTGCGCGGTGCTTTCGGGCAACCGCAACTTCGAGGGCCGGATCAACCAGGACGTGAAGGCCAATTACCTGGCCAGCCCGCCGCTGGTGGTCGCCTACGCCCTGGCGGGGCGGATGGACCTCGACCTGCTGACCGAGCCGCTGGGCGAGGGCTCGGGTGGTGAGCCGGTCTACCTGCGCGACATCTGGCCCAGCTCGGCGGAGATCGGGGAGTTGGTCGGGCGCTCGATTCGCTCGGAGATGTTCACCCGCAACTATGCCGAGATATTCGCCGGGGACGCCAACTGGAACGCGGTGGAGGTTCCGCAGGAGGATCGCTACACCTGGCCCGACTCGACGTATGTGCGCCGGCCCACCTTCTTTGAACGGATGTCCCCCACCCCACCCGCCCTCGAGCCGGTGCGGGGCGCGCGGGTGCTGGCCCTGCTCGGCGACTCGATCACCACGGACCACATCTCCCCGGCGGGGGCGATCAAAAAGGAGAGCCCCGCGGGCCGGTGGTTGATCGAGCAGGGTGTGGAACCCCGCGACTTCAACTCCTACGGTTCGCGCCGCGGCAACCACGAGGTGATGATCCGCGGCACTTTCGCCAACATCCGCCTGCGCAACCAACTGGTGCAGAGGGCGGGCGGTTTCACCCGCCACTTCCCCGACGGGGCGGAGACGACAATTTATGAGGCGGCGATGGCCTATGCCCAGGAGGAGGTACCCATGGTGGTGCTCGCCGGCAGGGATTACGGCTCGGGCTCCTCCCGCGACTGGGCGGCGAAGGGCACCAAGCTGCTCGGGGTGCGAGCGGTGATCGCCGAGAGCTTTGAGCGCATCCACCGCTCCAACCTGATCGGCATGGGTGTCCTTCCCCTCCAGTTCCCCAAGGGGGAGAGCGTCCTCTCGCTCGGTCTCAGCGGGGAGGAGGTGATCGAGGTGGGTGACCTGTGCAAGGGCGAAGCCAAATCGGTGAAGGTGACCGCCGGGAGAACAGAGTTCGAGGCCACCGTCCGCCTGGACACTCCGAACGAGATCACCTACTTCCAAAACGGCGGCATCCTGCAGACGGTGCTGCGAAACCTGAAGGGCTGAGCGGACGCCCGGCGGCGGCGGGCCCGCCGCCGCCAGAGCACCGATGGAGATATAGAGGTACGGCGGGGCCGCGGGAGGCAGGGGGGTCCGCGCGACCCACGCCGCACCTGCGCGCCGGTAGCCAGGGAGGGATGCCGACGCAGCCGTTCCCCCGAGCAGGGACTGTCCAGAGGAACAGTCCCTGCTAGCTATACCGCCTCAGACGGCCGAGGTCAAGGTCGCTCAGCAGTTATCGCGGGTTATCCACGGCGCCGTGCGGGTAATCGGCGATGCCCCAACCCCGCCGCTCGATCAGCTCGATCCCGATCACGCTGCCGAGCGGGCCGACCGGCGTCAGGGTGGCGGCCAGCAGGGTGTAGGGGACCTCGCGCCTGACGGCGGCGGTCCAAATCAGGATGCAGAGCCCGACGAATCCAATCCCGTGCGCCCAGCCGAAGATCATCGTCTCCGTTTCGTATCCGGGTAGCAGCCAGAAGACGATCAGCCCGCTGAAGATCGCCAACTCCACCCAGGAGAGCCGCTTGACCCAGACGAACAGCGGCCCGGGCACAGGCTTTCGCATCAGGCGCCGGAGGTCAGTGCGGTGAGGACTATGCGCTCCTGCTCGATGGCGTGGGCGGCGGAGTAGCCCTCGCCCGGGCTGGCCCGACCCGGCCTACCGATGTAGGTCAGCTCGACGCCCTCGGGCAGCAGGCCCGGCATGCGCCGCGACATCACCTTCCAGGCGCCCATGTTGCGGGGCTCCTCCTGCACCCAGGCGATCTCCCTCAGGTTCGGGTAGGAGGCGATCAGCTCGGCGAGCTGCTGATCGGCAAACGGGTAGAGCATCTCGACCCGGGCGATGGCCACGGATTCCGCCGCCCCGCGCCGCTCATTCGCCTCCATGTCGTAATACACCTTGCCGGTGCACAGCACCAGCCGCTGGACCTTCTCCCGTCTCCCCTCGGCGCTGGGGTCGTCGAGGATCGGATGGAACGCACCGCCGGCCAGTTCCTCCAGCCGGGCCGACGCGCGCTCCAGGCGCAGCAGGCCCTTGGGGGTGAAGACGATCAGCGGACGCGGCTTTCGGATCAGCGCCTGGCGGCGCAGCAGGTGGAAGTACTGGGCGGCTGTGGTGGGGTTGGCGATGCGGATGTTGCCCTCGGCGCCGAGGGCGAGGAAGCGCTCGATGCGAGCGCTGGAGTGCTCCGGGCCCGAGCCCTCATACCCATGCGGCAGCAGCAGGGTGAGGCGGCTGGTCTGTCCCCACTTTGCCTCGCCGGAGACGATGAAGCTGTCGATGATCACCTGACCGGCGTTGGCGAAGTCGCCGAACTGCGCCTCCCAGAGGACCAGAGCGCTCGGCGTCGCCGCCGAGTAGCCGTACTCGAAGCCCAGGCAGGCGACCTCCGAGAGGGGGCTGTTGTGCAGCTCGAACGGGGCGGATGCGTCCTCCAGGTTCTGCATCGGGCAGTATTCCAGGCCGGTGTTCTCGTCGTGGAGCACGAGATGTCGATGGGAGAAGGTCCCGCGCTCGGTGTCTTGTCCGGTGAGGCGAGTGTGTACCCCCTCGGTCAGAAGCGAGGCGAAGGCGAGCGCCTCGGCGTGCCCGAACTCGATGCCCCCCGAGTCGATCGCCTCCAGGCGTTTGGCCAGCGGGCGGCGCAGCTTGCGGTGGATGGTGAAGCTCTCGGGCACCTTCAGGAGCGCCAGGTTGAGGGCCCGCAGCCTCTCCGCCCCGACCGCGGTGTCGACCGGGGGGCTGGCGGTGCGGTCGAGGTCGCCGGTTCCGGTCGAGGTGGCGGTCGGGTCCTCGTAATCGCCGGCCTCCATCTTTTGCCGCAGACCATTCAGCGCGGCGGACATCTCCTCGCGCCGCTCGTTCGAGTCGCTCTCGACCTGCTCGGCGCTGACCACGCCCTCGGCGATCAGCTTCTCCGCGTAGATCTCAGAAACCGGCGGATGGGCCTTGATCTTGGCCGCCATCAGCGGTTGCGTGTAGGCCGGCTCGTCGGTCTCGTTGTGGCCGTAGCGGCGGTAGCCGATCAGGTCGATCACGATGTCTCGCCCCCAGCGCTCGCGGTAGGCCATCGCCAGGCGGATCGCCGCCGAGCAGGCCTCCACGTCGTCGGCGTTGACGTGGACGATCGGCACGTTGAAGCCCTTCGCCATGTCCGCCGCGTAGGGGGTGGAGCGGGCGTCCTCGGGGTCGGTGGTGAATCCCACCTGGTTGTTCTGGATGATGTGGATCGTGCCGCCGGTGCTGTAGCCCTTGAGCGACTGGAGGTTGAGTGTTTCGGCGACCACGCCCTGCGCCGGGAAGGAGGCGTCGCCGTGCAGCAGCACCGGCACCGCCCGTTTCGGGTCGTGGCTGAGGGTCGGGCCGTCGAGCCCGGACTGCAGGAAGCGGGCGCCGCCGGTGACCACCGGGTCGACGAACTCCAGGTGGCTGGGGTTGGGGTAGAGGCGGACGGAGATCTTCTCTCCCTCACTGGTCTCGTAGATCCCCTGGTGGCCGTAGTGGTACTTGACGTCGCCGGTGCCGCCGAGGGGAATCGCGGCGACGGTCTTCACCGCGTCAATCCGCTTGTCGCCCTCGAACTCGGCAAGGATCGACTCCACCGGGCGGCCCATGTTGTGGGCCAGGACGCTGAGACGGCCGCGATGGGCCATGCCGAAGACGACCTCCTCGGCGCCCTCCCGGTGGGCCAGGGTGACCAGCTCGTCGAGCATCGGCACCACCGCGTCGAGGCCCTCGACCGAGAACATCTTCTGCCCCAGATAGGCCTTCTCGAGGAAGCGCTCGAAGCCGAAGACATCGATCAGGCGGCCGAGCAGACGGCGTTTCTCCTCCTCGCCCGGCGGTTGACGATGGGCGCCGGTCTCGATCATCTCCCGCAGCCAGGCCCGCTGATCGTGGGAGGAGATGTGCTCGAACTGGTAGCCCATCGTGCCGCAGTAGGCCTCGCGCAGCCGCGGCAGGGCCTCCAGCAGGGTCTCGCCGGGGACGCCGATACGGAGGATCGAGGCGGGGATCTTGGCCATCAGCTCCGGCGTGAGGTCGAGGTTTTCGGGCTGGATCGAGGGGTCGCCCTTGGGCTCGGAGCCGAGCGGGTCAAGGCGAGCGGCGAGGTGGCCGTGGGTGCGGTAGCCCTTGAGCAGCGAGGTCGCCGACGCGACCGCTTTGAGCAGCTCCTCGTCGGGGGCGGTGGTCACGCTCGCCGCCGGGGTGCCGAGCGGGGGGGCGGAGGCCGAGGCGGGGTGGGCGGCGGCCAGCGGGCCCGGGTCGACGCCGAGGTCGGCGGCCAGCGCCTCATAGAACTCGTCCTCGCCCTGGAGCAACTGCTCGATCCGGCGCAGGAAGGCACCCGACTCGGCGCCCTGGATGACCCGGTGGTCGTAGGTCGAGGTGAGCGTCATCACCTTGGAGACGCCGAGGCGACGGATCCGGTCGGGCGAGGCGTGCGCCCACTCCGGCGGGTAGGCGATCGACCCGGTGGCGACGATCGCGCTCTGGCCGCTCATCAGGCGGGGGACCGAGGCGACGGTGCCGATGCCGCCGGGGTTGGTGAGGGAGATGTTGGTGCCCTGGAAGTCGTCGGGGCTGAGCTTGCTCTCGCGGGTCTTGGTGATCAGGTCCTCGTAGTAGGAGTGGAAGGCGGCGAAGTCGAGCCCATCGGCGCCCTTGATCGAGGGAACCATCAGGCTGTGGGACCCGTCCTTGCGCTCCACGTCGACGGCGATCCCCAGGTTGACCGGCCCCCCTTCCAGGGCGAACGGCTTGCCGTCTCGCTCCTCGAAGGTGCGGCTCATCACCGGCCAGTCTTTGGCCGCCTGCACGATCGCCCAGGCGATGAGATGGGTGAAGGAGACCTTCATCCCCCGCTCGTTCAGCACGTCGTTCAGCGCTCTGCGCTTGGCGTCTAAGGTGTCGACGGCAATCGTGCGGAAGGAGGTTGCGGTGGGCACGGCCCTGCTCTCGTTCATCGCCGCCGCGATCGCCGCCGCCGGCCCGCGCAGAGGCTTTGCCTGCGCCGATCCGATCGCCAGCCCGCCAGCCCCGCCATTGGCAGCCGCCAGCACGTCCTCCTTGGTTACCTTGGAACCGGGGCCGCTGCCATCCACAGCTCCGAGGTCGACGCCCGTAGCGGCGGCGACCCTTCTTGCCACCGGGGTGGCGCGGACATCCTGGGAGCCGCTGTTTGCCTCGGTCCCCGCGCCGCGGGCGCCGGCCGCAGCCGCGGGCGCTCCGTTGGAAGCCTCGCCCGCTGAGCCCCCGGCAGCCGTGGCGCCGTCCCCACCCGGCTCCATCTCAGCCAGCGGCGCCCCCACCGGCACCTCTTCGTCGACCTGGGCGATCAGCTTGGTGATCGTGCCCGCCACAGGCGCCGGCACCTCGGCGTCGACCTTGTCGGTTGAGATCTCGACCACGGTGTCGCCCTGGTTGACGAAATCCCCCTCGGCGACGTGCCACTCGAGCACGATCCCCTCGGTGACCGACTCGCCCATCTCGGGCATCTCAATCTGCAGGGTCGCCGTTTGCGCCATCTCTAGTTTGAGTGTATGAAACAGAGGTGAATTACTTCTTAACCGGAGCGACGGGGTTCATCGGCCGCAACCTCGTCGAGAGGTTATTGAAGCGGGAGGGGACGATATACGCGCTGGTCCGGGCGGGCTCACGCGGGCGGCTGGAGGAGCTGCGCACCGGCTGGGGGGCCGACGGGGCACGGGTTGTACCGATCACCGGCGACCTCTCTCAGCCCGGGTTGGGGGTCTCGGAGGAGGACCTGGTGACGATGCGCGGCGATGTCGACCACCTCTTCCATCTGGCGGCGATCTACGACCTGACCGCCGATGCCGAGATCCAGGAGGTGGCCAACGTCGAGGGCACGCGCCACGCGATCGAGCTCGCCACGGTGACCGAGGTCGGCTGCTTCCACCAGGTCAGCTCGATCGCGGTGGCCGGGCTCTACCCGGGGCGGTGGCGGGAGGACATGTTCGAGCAGGCCGCAGAGCTCGACGCCAACCCCTACTTCCGGACCAAGCACGAGTCCGAGCGGGTGGTGCGGGAGGAGTGCGGGCGGCCTTGGCGGGTATACCGGCCGGGGATCGTCGTCGGCGACTCGCGCAGCGGGGCGATCGACAAGATCGACGGCCCCTACTACTTCTTCAAGGCGCTGCAGCGGGCTCGGCGGGTGCTGCCCGTCTGGTTGCCCGCAATCGGGGTCGAAGGGGGCGAGATCAACATCGTCCCGGTTGACTTCGTCGCCGCTGCGCTGGACCACATCGCCCACCTCCCGGGGCTCGACGGGCGCGCGTTCCACCTCACCGATCCACGCCCGAAGAGCGCCGGGGAGGCGATCAACCTCTTCGCCAAGGCGGCCGACGCGCCGCAGATGGCGATCCGCCTGGACCAAGACGTCGTCGGCCCGGCCAGGACCCTGATCGGCACCGGCCTGAAGCTCTTCCCACCCGCCAGGCGGGTGGCGGAGATCGTGCTGCGGGACTTCGGCATCCCACCCGAGATCCTCAGCTACGTCAGCTACCCGACGACCTTCGATTGCTCCGAGGCCCAGGCGGCGCTGGAGGGGTCGGGGATCGCGGTCCCGCCGCTTGAGACCTACGCCGAGCGTCTCTGGGACTACTGGGAGCGCAACCTCGACCCCGATCTGTTCAGGGACCGCTCGCTGTCGGGGGCGGTGCGCGGCAAGGTGGTGCTGATCACCGGCGCCTCCTCGGGGATCGGCAGGGCGACCTCGGTGAGGGTCGCCGACGCCGGCGCGACGGTGCTGCTGGTGGCGCGCTCGGTTGAGAGGTTGGAGGAGACCAAGGCGGAGATCGAGGCGGCGGGCGGCACCGCGCACATCCACCGCTGCGACATGGCCGAGATCGAGGACGTCGAGCGGATGGCCGAGGAGGTGCTCGCCTACCACGGTCACGTCGACATCCTGGTCAACAACGCCGGGCGCTCGATCCGGCGCTCGGTCGCCCTGTCCTATGACCGCTTCCACGACTACGAACGGACGATCCAGCTCAACTACTTCGGCGCCGTGCGGCTGATCCTGGCGCTGCTGCCGGCGATGCGCGCCCGCCGGTCGGGACACATCATCAACATCAGCTCGATCGGGACGCAGACCAACCCGCCGCGCTTCTCCGCCTACGTGGCGTCGAAGGCCGCGCTGGATGCCTTCGGCCGGGTGATCGCGTCCGAGGTGATCGACGATGGGGTCCACATCACGACGATCCACATGCCCTTGGTGCGGACGCCGATGATCGCGCCGACGCGGATGTATGACATGTTCCCGGCGATCACCCCCGAGGAGGCAGCGGAGATGATCAGCGGGGCAATGGTCGCCAGGCCAAAGAAGGTGGCGACCCGGCTGGGGACGCTGGGCGAGTTGATCTACGCCGTCGCGCCGAAGGCCAGCGACACGATCCTCAACACCGCCTACAAGCTGTTCCCCGAGTCCCAGGCGGCAAAGGGCAAATCGGATGAGGCGCCGGACCTGCCGCCGAGCACCGAGGCGGTCGCCTTCGCCCACCTGATGAAAGGGGTGCACTGGTAGGAGTGAGAGGCAGGCCGGGGGCTTCGTTTTTGCCGCCGACGCCGGGGGAGAGGTCCGGGACGCTCGGCTCTCCCTTCGCCCACCACTCGCCGGTCCCCGGGGAAGGATGGATTCTCGAACGATGACCGAGCGGCGGTTGAAGCACTGGGGATGGGGTTATGAGGACCAGGCCCCCTCCGAGGCCGAGCTTCAGGCCGCGGCGAAGGGGATCAGGGAGCGGTTTGGCTTCGGCGGGGAGCCGCAGGCGGCGATGCCGCTGGGGGAGGTGGAGCTTCGGCGGGGGAGGTTGAAGGCGCCGGGGGACTTCGGGGATCTGTTCAGCGGCGAGAGGTATGAGCGGGTGGCTCACGCCATGGGCAAGGCATACCGGGACGTGGTACGGGGGTTCAGGGGTGAATTTCCCAACCCGCCTGACCTCGTCGCGTTTCCCCGGGATGAGTCGGAGATCGAGGTCGTCCTCAGCTGGTCGGAGGGCGAGGGGGCGGTGGTGGTGCCGTTCGGGGGCGGGACCAGCGTCGTCGGTGGGGTCGAGGCGCGGTCCGGGGATCGACCGGTCGTCTCCATGGACCTGCGGCGGCTGGACCGGGTGCTGGAGGTGGACACGATGTCGATGGCCGCCCGAATCCAGTCCGGGGCCACGGGGCCGGGATTGGAGGGACAGCTGCGCGGACACGGGCTGACCCTGAGGCACTTCCCCCAGTCGTTTGAGTACTCGACCCTGGGCGGGTGGATCGCCACCCGGGCCGGGGGGCACTTCGCCACCCTCTACACCCACATCGACGAGCTGGTCGAGTCGGTGCGGGCGATCACCCCGCGCGGGACCTGGGAGAGCCGACGTTTGCCGGGGTCGGGCGCCGGTCCCTCACCGGATCGGATGCTTCTCGGGTCCGAGGGGATCCTCGGGGCGATCGCCGAGGCCTGGGTGCGGGTGCGGGTGCGGCCTGAGTTCAGGTCCTCCTGCGGGGTGGAGTTCGAGGACTTCGCCGCAGCGGCGAGGGCCGTGCGCGAGATCTCCCAGGCGGGGCTCTACCCCTCCAACTGCAGGCTGCTCGACGCCCTGGAGGCGGGGACGACCGGGGCCGGGACCGGGGAGAGGAGCCTGCTGGTGCTGGGGTTCGAGTCCGCCCATCATCCGGTCGAGGCCGGAATGGACATCGCCCTGGAGATCGCCCGCGAGCACGGGGGCATCGCCGGGGAAACCCGCTCCCACGCCGCCAAAGCGGCGGCCGGGAGCAGCGACGCGGACGGCGACGCGGTCGGAGCCTGGCGAAATGCCTTTCTCCTGGCTCCCTACCTGCGCGACACCCTCGTCGCCTGCGGCGTCCTCTCGGAGACCTTCGAGACCGCCATCACCTGGGAGCGCTTCGAGCAGTTCCACGCCGAGGTGATGGACACGGTTCGGGCCAAGGTCGCCGAGGTCTGCAGCGCTCCGGCCGCAGGTCTGGGCGCGCCGCGCGTCAGCTGCCGCCTGACCCATGTATATCCCGACGGGCCGGCTCCCTACTTCACCGTTCTGGCGCCGGCGGTGCGCGGCGGCGAGGTGGAGCAGTGGGGCGAGATCAAGGCCGCCGCCTCGGAGGCGGTCCTCGAGGGCGGCGGCACGATCACCCACCACCACGCGGTTGGCCGCGACCACCGGCCGTGGTATGACCGCCAGCGCCCGCCACCCTTCGCTGCGGCTCTTCGTGCCGTCAAGGCCGAGCTGGACCCGAGCGGGATGCTCAACCCCGGCGTTCTGATCGACCCAGCCTGAGCTCCCCAAGGCGGCAGGTAGACATTCCCCGCGCCTTGGAGAGGCTCCACCTACCTGCCAGCGTGGGCCGCGGTTCCCCCGACGGCGCCGGTCTCGGTCTGGCGATCGTGCGCGAGCTGACCGAGGCGATGGGCGGCAGCGCATCGGTGGAGAACATCGCCGACGGCGGTGCCCGCTTCACGGTTGGCCTGCCGCAGACCGATGCGGGAGGGGGCGGCGCCGAGGGGGGCTGACCCCGAGCGGCGCTACCCTGTCGCGAGCGGATCTTCGTTCCCGTGGCGGGGGTCGAGCGAATCGCCTGCCCGCCTGTCCCGTGGAAACCATCACCTCCGAACAGCCGACCGTCCCCGCTGGCGCCGGGGCCGCCGAACCCGTCGTGGCGCGCCGCTCGCCGCTGCGGGCGGCGATCAAGACCGGTCGGCCGACCGAGTGGGTCAAAAACTTCCTGGTCTTCGCCGGGCTGCTCTTCTCGGGAAAGTTCAACCAGCCCCATGAGGTGCTGGAGGCGACGATCGCCTTCGTCGCCTTCTGCCTGATCTCCAGCGCCGGCTACTTCGTCAACGACCTGGTTGACGTCGAGCTCGATCGCAAGCACCCGAAGAAGCGCCACCGGCCCCTTGCCGCGGGCGAGCTCTCGCGGGGCACGGCGATGGCCCTCGCCTCCACCCTGGCCCTGGCCTCGATCGCCCTGGCCTTCGGCGCGGTCAACTGGCGGGTGGGCCTGATGGTCGTCGGCTATGGAGTCGCCCAGATGGCCTACAGCCTGGCCCTCAAGCAGGTGGTGATCATCGACGTAATGATCCTCGCCGGCCTCTTCATCCTGCGGGTCGCGGCGGGGGCCAGCGCGGTCGGCGCCCACGCCTCGGAGTGGCTGATCCTCTGCACCGGCATGCTCGCCCTCTTCCTCGGCTTCACCAAGCGCCGCCAGGAGGCGGTCTCCGAGCTGCACGAGGGCACCTCGACCCGCCCGGTCCTCGAGCACTACTCCCTGCCCTTCCTCGACCAGATGGTTTCCCTGGTGACCACCGGAACCGTGATCAGCTATGCGATCTACACCGTCAACTCGCCCCTGATCGGCAGTCGCATGATGCTCACCATCCCACCGGTGATCTACGGGATCTTCCGCTACCTCTATCTGATCTATGACCGCGCCGACGACCGATCCACCGCGGCGATCATCGCCGAGGACAAGGGCATGATCGCGGCCGGGGCCAGCTTCGCCCTGGTCGCCTTCCTTCTTCTCTACGTCTTCAAATAGCCGCTAGCCATCCACCGGAAGGTCGTCGACCAGCGTGGTCTTGCCGTCGCGGGTGAACTGCAGGTCGACCGTCTCGTTCTTGCGGTAGGTGCCGAAGAGGCCGAGGTACATCGCCAGCCAGCGGCCGGCGCCCACCCTCTCCTTGACGATCGGCCGGGTGAAGACGATCTCTCCCGCCCGCAGGTGGTAATCGACTTCCTCGTTCTGTTCGACGCCGTTGATGAAGACCGTGAACGGCGGCTGGGCGCGGGCCGGCAGCTTCACCCGGTGGCCCGCGGCGTAGCTGCCCTTTGGTATCTCGGAGCCGGAGTCGCTCATCGTCCCCCGCCGGAGAGGGTCTCGCGGACCGCGTCAAAGGGCGTCTCTCCCGCCTCCGGTTCAAGCTCCTCGCGCGCCACCGTGCCGCGGAAGGCGACCAGGCTGCCATCCCCCTTCACGTCGATCCCGGCGCTGGGCTTGCGCAGAAATCCCCGCCCGGAGAGCTGCAGCCGCGCATGGACCTGGTCGGCGGGTTCGAAGTTGCGCAGGGCCGAGGAGGGGGGCAGCGGCCCCTCGGCCCGGATCTCTGCGGCTCGCTTTTCCATCTCGGCAATCGCCGCATCCAGGGCGTCGAACTCCTCGCGCTCGATCTCGGACGCGTGCCTCACGCTCAGCCTCCATCGGCCCATGCGGCGCAGCGTATGAAAAAGGGGTGGGGGGTCGCCCGACCCCTGCTGCCAGGTCGCTGCCTCAGGCGCCCCGCCGCGGCCGTTTCGGCCTGCGCGCCGGCGGCCCGACGATTTTTTCCGGCCCGTTGCGCTCGCCCACCGGCACGTAGTCCCGCTCGCGCGCACCCGTGTAGATCTGGCGCGGCCGGGCGATTTTCTGCTCCGGGTCTTCGTGCATCTCCATCCACTGGGAGACCCAGCCCGCGGTGCGGGGAATGGCGAAGATGACCGTGAACATCTCGGTCGGGATCTCCATCGCCTCATAGATGATCCCCGAGTAGAAGTCGACGTTGGGGTAGAGCTTGCGCGAGGTGAAGTACTCATCCTCCAGGGCCTGCTTCTCCAGTTCGCGGGCGATCTCGACCACCGGGTTGTACTCGGTGGCCTCGAAGACTTCGTCCATGTGCTGCTGGATGATCCGCGCCCGCGGGTCGTAATTCTTGTAGACCCGGTGGCCGAAGCCCATCAGTTTCTCCTCGCGCTGTTTGACCTTCTCGAGGAAGCCGGGAACGTTGTCCGCGGACCCGATCCGCCGCAGCATTCGCAGCACGGCCTCGTTGGCGCCGCCGTGCAGCGGCCCGTAGAGCGCCGCCACTCCGGCCGCGACCGCCGAATAGGGGTCGACGTCGGAGGAGCCGACCCCGCGGACCGCGTTTGTGGAGCAGTTCTGTTCGTGATCGGCGTGGAGGACGAAGAGCACGTCCAGGGCCTTTGTCAGCGCCGGCTTGGGCACGTGCCTGGCTTCGGTCTTCTTGAACATCATGGAGAGGAAGTTCTCGGAGAAGCTGAGTTCGTTGTCGGGGTAGACGTAGGGCAGGCCCATGTTGTGCCGGTAGGAGAAGGCGGCCAGGGTCGGCACCTTGGCGATCAGCCGCACGGCGGCCATGTAGCGCTCTTCGGGATCGTCGATCTGCTTGGCGTCGGGGTAGAAGGTGGAGAGGGCGCCCACCCCGGCGAGCAGCATCCCCATCGGGTGGGCGTCGTAGCGGAAGCCCTCGAAGAACTGCTTGAGGTCCTCGTGGACGAAGGTGTGGTGGGTGATGTCGTAGGTCCAGCGGTCGAGCTGGGGCCCGGTCGGCAGCTCACCGAAGATCAACAGGTAGGCGACCTCGAGGAAGGTCGAGCTCTCGCAGAGCTGCTCGATCGAGTAGCCGCGGTGTTCGAGGATGCCCGCCTCACCGTCGATGTAGGTGATCGCCGATCGGCAGGAGGCGGTGTTGGTGAAGGCCGGGTCGTAGGCCAGCATGCCGAATTCGTCCTCGGAGACCTTGATCTGGCGCAGGTCCATCGCGCGGACGGTCCCGTCGAGGATCGGCAGCTCGTAGGTCCTGCCGGTGCGGTTGTCGGTGACGCTCAGCGAATCCGACCCCCCGGCGCTGGCCCCGCCTGCGGTTGCGTTCCCGATCTGCTGCTCGGTGGCCATCACCCCTCCTCGAGCTTGTCTTGGCTGGAGCCGCCAGTATCGCAGCTTGAACCGCGCGGTCTTGTTGCCCGCCGGTAACTCCGGCGCTACTCGGCGGGGGCCGAAAGTGGCTCGAACTGGGTCATCTCATGCAGCTTCGCCAGTCGCTCGTCGATCTCCCCGCGGGTCAGGCGGGAGACCCGCTCGGTGCCGAACTCCTCGACGTTGAAGGAGGCGAGAACGGTGCCGTAACCCATCGCCCGCCGCAGGCTCGCCTCGTCCAGGTCGCCCTCGTGGCTGTCGAGATATCCGAGGAAGCCGCCGGCGAAGCTGTCGCCAGCTCCGGTCGGGTCGCGCACCTCCTCCAGCGGGAAGCCGGGCAGGGCGAAGAAGCCCTCCTGGCTGAACAGCGACGCCCCGTACTCGCCCTGCTTGGCGACGACGGCGCGCGGTCCGCGCTCCATCACGGCACGGGCGGCGCGGGCCAGATTCGACTCTCCGGTCAGCTGGCGGATCTCCGCGTCGTTGACGATCAGGCAATCGACCTCGCCGATCGCCGCCAGCAGCGAGTCCCTCGCGGTTTCGATCCAGAGGTTCATCGAGTCCAGGGCGCTGAAGCGCGCTTCGGCGCACTGGGCGCGGACCCGGCGCTGGAGGTCAGGCTGGATGTTGGCGAGGAAGAGGACGTCGGCCGCCCTGGAGGCGGGGGAGAGCTTGGGCTCGAACTCGCCGAAGACGTTGAGCTGGGTGTCCTCGGTGTGGGCGACGTTGAGGTCATAGTCGTAGTGGCCTCGCCAGAAGAAGGAGGAGCCCCCCCTGACCCGCTCGATGTCGTCGGTGATCACCCCCCGCCGCTCCAGCACCTCGAACTCCGCCGCGCCGAAGTCCTCGCCAACCGGCCCGACCGGGCGCACCTCGGTGAAGAAGCTCGCGGCGAGGGAGAAGTGGACGGCGGTGCCGCCGAGCATTCGCTCCCGCTCCCCGAAGGGGGTGCGAACCGAATCGAAGGCGATCGATCCAACCACGGTCAGCGACATCACGGCAGCGTATAGGGGGTTGGGGGCGCCGGATGCAGGTCCCGCCTTTTCCAGGGCCGACTATGGTTCGCCGTCGTGAAGGCGATCCAGATCGAGGAGTTCGGTGGGCCCGAGGTGCTTCGCTACGTCGACCTCCCCGACCCCCAGCCAGGCGATGGCACGGTCCTCGTCGAGGTGGCGCGAAGCGGGGTCAACTTCGCCGACACCCACGCGACTCGAAACGACTACCTGGCCGAGCAACAGCTGCCGCTGACTCCCGGGGCCGAGGTGAGCGGGCGGACGGCGGATGGTCGCCGGGTCGCGGCGATCCTCCCGGCGGGGGGCTACGCCGAGAAGGTGGCGGTCCCCGAGAGCTTCCTGGTCCCGATCCCCGATGAGGTCGACGATGACCGCGCCGCGGCGTTGCTGCTGCAGGGGCTGACCGCAAAGGCCTTGGTCGGGCGCTGCGCCCGGGTGGAGGCGGGGGAGACGGTTGTGGTGGAGGCCGCCGCCGGGGGCACCGGCAGCCTCTCGGTCCAGCTGGCCAAGCGGGCCGGGGCCAAGGTGATCGGGCTGGCCTCCAGCGAGGAGAAACGGGCGCAGGTTGAGCGGCTCGGCGCCGACGCCACGGTCGACTCTCGCGCCGGGGATCTGAAGCAGGCGATCCTCGAGGCCAACGGCGGCGAGAAGGTCGACGCGGTCCTGCACATGAGCGGGGGCGATTCCTTTGAGGCCGAGCTGGCGACGCTGGCGCCGCTGGGGCGGATGGTCGTCTTCGGCATCGCCTCGCGCGAACAGCGCGAGGTCTCCACGGCGGCCCTTCTGCGCGGCTCGAAGTCGGTGATCGGCTTCTGGCTCGTCCACCTGCTGGGGCGTCGTGATCTCGCCGCGCCGATGATCGGGGAACTGCTCGCCGCGGTCGCAGCCGGCGAGCTGGAGGTGACGATCGGCGGCATCTACCCCCTCGCCGATGCGGCGCGCGCGCACGAAGACCTGCTCGGCCGGCGCACCTCCGGCAAGCTTCTTTTGGCTCCGACGCCGGGCGCCGCCTCGGCTCCCGCGAATGCCTGAACGCTCAGATTTGGAGTGGCGCTCGCTCCCGCCTGCGGGGGCCGCCCGGTGACCGCCTTCAACGAATTGGGCCTCTCCTCGCAGATCCAGCAGGCGATCGATGAGCTGGGCTTCGAGGATCCGACGCCGATCCAGGAGCAGGCGATCCCCGAGCTGCTGGCCGGCCACGATGTGATCGGGCAGGCTCAGACCGGGACCGGCAAGACCGCCGCCTTCGGCCTGCCGCTGCTCCAATACCTCGACCCCGGCAACGATGAGGTGCAGGCGGTCGTGCTCACCCCCACCCGCGAGCTCTGCATCCAGGTGACCCAGGCGCTGCGCGCCTACGCTGAGCATCTGGAGGTGGAAATCGTGGCGATCTTCGGCGGCGCGCCGATCCGCTCCCAGCAGGCGCAGCTGCGGGCCGGCGCCCAGGTCGTCGTCGCCACGGTCGGTCGGATGATGGACCTGATGTCGCGCCGCTCCCTGGTCCTCACCGCGGCTCGTTACGTGGTCCTCGACGAGGCCGACGAGATGCTCGACCTCGGCTTCATCGAGGACGTGGAGAAGATCCTGAGGATGTGCCCCAGCGGGCGCCAGACGGCGCTCTTCTCGGCGACCATGCCGCCGCCGGTCCAGCGCCTGGCCGAGGGCTACATGTATGAGCCGACGACGATTCGGATCACGCCGAAGAAACTGACCGTCGATGCGATCGCCCAGGCCTTCGTCGAGGTGGCGGCGAAGGACAAGGCGGCGCGACTGGTCGAGCTGCTGAAAACGGAGGACCCCGAGCAGGCGATCATCTTCTGCCGGACCAAAATCGGCGCCTCTCGACTGGAGCGGACGCTGAAGGACAAAGGGCTGAACGTGAAAGCCCTGCACGGCGATATGAGCCAGGGCTCGCGCGACGGGGTGATGATCGCCTTCAAGGACCACCGGGTGAAGCTGCTCGTGGCCACCGACATCGCCGCCCGCGGCCTGGACATCGAGCACGTCACCCACGTGATCAACTACGACGTCCCCGATTCATCCGAGGTCTATGTGCACCGGATCGGGAGAACCGGGCGCGTCGGGCGCACCGGCCGCGCGATCACCTTCGTCACCCCCGCCCAGCACGACGAGATAGGTCGCATCGAGCGCGACGTGAAGACCTCGATCGGCGAGTGGGAGAGCCCGGAGGACCGTCTCGAACACGCCCCCCGCCCGCGTCGGCGCGAGCGGAGCGACAACGGTGCGGCTCAGGGGTCGACGGCCGACGGCAACACGAAGCTCTTCGTCAACCGCGGCAAGCGCAGCGGCTTAACCGAGGAGGACCTGCGCTGGGCCCTGCGCGAGGGCGGGGTCGTCCCCGATGAGGACGTCGCCTCGGTCCGCGTGCTCGAGCGTTTCTCGTTCGTCGAGCTGAAGGCCGAGCGGGCCGAGCGGGCGGTCGAGTTCCTCGACGGCACCAAGCTCCACGGCAAGGAGATCCGGCTCGAGATCGCTAGGAAGTGAGCTCGACGATGCTGGCCAGCAACCGCTCGAAGTCGATCGGCTTGGTCACGTAGCCGCTGATCTCCAGGTCGGTCGGGGCGTCGGCGGCGGCGGCGTCCTGGTGGGCGCTGACGATCAGCGCCGGGGTGTCGACCCCCTCGGCCCGCAGCTCCCTCAGGGCGTCGATCCCAGACTTGCGCGGCATCATCGCATCGAGCAGCAATAGATCCGGCGCCTGCGCTGCCCCACGGTGCAGGGTGTCGATCACCTCCTGCCCGTCGGTTGCCGTCTGCACCTCGTGACCGGCCATCTCCAGCCTGGTGCGAAGCAGCAGCAGGATCGTCTCGGAGTCATCGGCGACCAGGACCCTGGCCATCAGCGGTCCCCCCCCGCCGGCAGGCGGACGCGGAAGGTCGAGCCCTGGCCAGGGCTCGAGTCGGCGGAGAGCGTGCCCCCGTGCAGCTCGACCAGGGACTTGGAGATCGCCAGGCCGAGGCCGGTGCCGCCCACCCGCTGGGTCAGGCCGGCATCGCCGCGGGTGAAGCGGTCGAAGATGTGACTCAGCTGCTCCACGGGAATGCCCGGTCCGTCATCGCTCACCGCCAGCTCCACCTGATCACCGGAGTGAACCGCCGTGACCCGAATCGAGGCTCCCTGCGGACAGTACTCGTGCGCATTGGTAAGCAGGTTCACCAGTACTTGGCGAATCCGGTCGGGCTCGACCGCGATCTGGGGCAGGCCGGGCTGGATCTCGAGCTCCAGAGCCTGGCTGGCGGCCTCCGTTTGCGCCCGGATCGAGCGCACCACGTCCTCGACCAGTGAACCGATCTCGGTTGGCACGGGATGGATCGTCAGTCGCCCGGCGTCGCTGCGCGCCAGGTCGAGCAGGTCGTTGAGCAACCGAACCAGGTGGCGGGAGTTGTCGAGGATGATCTCCACCGTGTCGTACTGGGCCGCTGTGAGCTTCTCCCGCTCCAGCATCAGCAGCTCGGCGAACCCCTGGACGGAGGTCAGCGGGCTGCGCAGCTCGTGCGAGGCGGTGAGCACGAACTCATCTTTCATCCGGTCGAGCTGGTCGCGCTGGCTGGCCTCGCGTTCCAGCTCGTCGGCCATCTCGTTGAAGGCGGTGCCGAGGGTCGCGGTCTCCGATAGTCCGCCGATCTCCACCCGGGCAGAGCGATCTCCGCCGGCCAGCCGGCCGGCCGCGTCGACCAGCTCCTCCAGCGGACGGCGCATCGAGGCGATCAGCCCGCTGAACAACAACAGCGCGCCGGTCAACCCGGCGATGATCCCGGCGGCGACCAGCAGGGCTGTGTTTCGAGTCTCGGTGGAGATGTTGTCCTGGAGCTGGTTGCGCTGGGTCTGCTGGGCGGCGATGATCGCCCGGGCCGCGGTGGGCCGCCTGCCTTCCGCCAGCCGCACCCGAGCGGCCATCTCGGCCTGGTAGGAGCGCTCGATCGAGCTCTCGAAGCTCTGGCGCTCCTGGATGAAGCGGGCGACGCCGATCACCGCCATCGCGGTCAGTACGGCGAAGCCGATCGCGAAGCCGATCCTCAGTCTATTTGCCAGCGATGGGCTCAGCCGGCGACCTGGTCGGGCATATGCTTTGGCGACTATGGGCGACGAGGCTACAGGCACGGCCGACGGCTCGGCGGAGGCGCCGGAGGGAATCGACCGAGCGGGAATCGAGAGCTGGTTCGCCGAGCATGTTCCCAGCGTCCAGCCGCCCCTTTCCTTCCAGCGGATCTCGGGCGGGCACTCGAACCTGACCTACGGGGTGAGCGACGCCGGCGGCCGGCGCTGGGCCCTGCGCCGGCCCCCGCTCGGCAAGCGCCTCGGCTCGGCCCACGACATGGTGCGCGAGCACAGGGTCGTTTCGGCGCTCGGGCCCACGGCGGTGCCGGTGGCACCGGTGGTCGGGCTCTGCCAGGACGAAGGCATCAACGGCGCGCCCTTCTACGTGATGGAGTTCGTCCCCGGGCCGATCCTGCGCGGCGTTGCCGAGGCTGAGGCGTTTCCCCGCCAGACGGATCGGCGGGCGATCGGTATGAGGGTGGCGGACACCCTGGTCGAGATCCACGCGGTCGACCCCGACTCGGTCGGGCTCGGCGACCTCGGGCGCAAGGAGGACTACGTCTCCCGCCAGCTGCGTCGCTGGCAGGGCCAGTGGGAGAAGTCCAAGACGCGTGAGCTGGCGACGATCGACCGGGTGCAGGAGCGTCTGGCGCGGCGTATCCCCAAGCAGGGCCCGGCGACGATCGTCCACGGCGACTATCGCCTGGACAACATGATTCTCAACTCGCAGGGCGAGGTGGCGGCCGTGGTCGACTGGGAGCTCTGCACCCTCGGCGATCCGCTTGCCGACGTCGGACTGCTGATGGTCTACTGGCCCCAGCGCGAGGGTGAGGCGACTGCCCTGGGCCAGCCGGCCAACCTGGCCCCCGGCTTTCCCACCCGGGAGGAGCTGCGCAGCCGCTACGCCGAGCGCTCCGGCCGCGACCTCTCCGAGCTTGACTTCTTCGTTGCCCTCGGCTACTGGAAGCTGGCGATCATCCTGGAGGGCGTCTACGCCCGCTACGCCGCCGGCCAGTACGGCAAGGTCGAGGAGGGCATCGCGCCCTTCGCCCGCCTGGTCGAGCGCCTGGCCCAGGCAGCCGAGGAGGCGGAGCGCGGCGGCTGATTCTGTCTCATCGCCGGGATCGGAGTGGAGCGGGCCGCGGCGCCTCGGGGAGCCGGCGCTCGCCGGCCTGCGCCCTCAGGCCTGATCGCGCGAGCGTTCGCCGAGAGGTGGGGGTCCGTCGGGTCCGCGAGTGGTCGCGGCCCGACCCTTGAACGGCGCTCAGCCGCTCACCGAGACCGGGGCCGGCTGGGTCGGCCGGCGATGGCGGCTGAACATCTCGACGACCCACCTGTAGCCGCGCCGCTCCTTCAGCGGCTGGCGGAAGCGCTCCATTCCGCGGGCCGGCGGCTGGTCGATCGGCAGGGGCCCCTCCGGCGGAAGGACCAGCGGATAGAAGAGCGAGGCGGCGGTGAGGTCGGCGACGGTGAAGGAGTCGCCGACCAGGTACCCGCCCTCTCCCAGCTCCTCCTCCAGGTAGTCGAGCGCGTTGAGGATCTTGAGCCGAGCGCGCTCGGCCTGCACCGGGTCGCGGGCGCCAAAGCGGATGCCGGAGAAGGCCCGGGCGTAGCCCGCGGCCAGGCCGGGCCTCTTGGCCAGCGGTCCGGGCGCGGTGGCCTGCATCAATTCCGCGAAGCGCTGGGGATCGTTGCCCAGCTCGTGCCAGGCGAGCAGCCTGATCGGCGGCCCGAGTTCCTCGTCGAAGTAGGCCTCCAGGGCCAGGGCGCGGCGGCGCTCGGCGGCCTCGACCGGGTAGAGCGCGGGCTCTGGATAGCGCTCCTCCAGGGCGGCGATGATCGCGGTCGAGTCGCCGACGTGGCGGCCGTCGAGGCTGAGCACGGGGAAGGTCGTCTGCGCGCCACGGGTCAACCAGAGGGCGATCGCCATGTGGGCCCCAGGGAGGGGTGAGCGGCGGCGGTGCTCGACTCCCTTGTGGGCCAATGCCCAGCGCACCTTCTCGCTGTAGTGCGAGACGTCGATCTGCCACAGGGTGGGGAGGGAGTCGCTCATCGGCTCAGGCCCGCTTGTCTGCGATGAAGGATGGTCTCACCAGCCGGGATCGCCGTGGCTCGGGGAGGGCCTCAGAGCCTGCGCGCCCTGACCGCGGTGCCGTAGGCGCAGATCTCGGTCCAGGTGGTGCCCAGCTCGGAGGTGTCGAAGCGAAAGGCGAGGATCGCGTCGGCCCCCTTTGACTCGGCCTCCTCGACCAGCCGCTCCGTCGCGTGCTCGCGGCCTTCTTTGAGCATCTTCGTCATCCCCTTCAGCTCGCCGCCGGCGAGTGACTTGAGCGAGGCGCCGATTTGGGAGCCGAGGTTGCGCGAGCGAACCGTCAGGCCGAAGACCTCGCCCAGCACCTCCGTAACCTCGTAGCCGGGAAGGTCGTTCGTGGTGGAGATGATCATCAGTGAGGACCAGCTTACCGGCGTAGGATCGGCGGGGGTGATCTACCTGCTTCGACATGGCGACGCCGAAGGGGGCGATGGCGATGATGGCGCGCGCCGGCTGACCGGCAAGGGAGAGCGTCAGGCACGGGCCGCGGGAGAGGCTCTGGCCAGGCTCGGCGCGCAGATCGATACCTGCCTCACCAGCCCCAGGGTGCGCGCTGCCGAGACCGCCCGAATCGCCTGTCTGCCATTGGGTCTCGCTCCGGAGCCGACCATCGAGTTGGGCGGGGGAGGGTTCGACGCGCGCCAGCTGGCGGCCGGTCGGGGAGAGGTGCTGCTGGTGGGGCATGAGCCCGACCTGGCCCACCAGCTCGCCCGCCTCACCGGAGCCAGGGCGAAGCTGGCCAAGGGCGGCCTGGCGGTCCTCGACGGCCCGACCCTCCTGGCGCTGCTGCGCCCGGCCGATCTCGCCGTCATCGCCGGCTGAGAACGGGGAAGCTCGCTCGCCCCGGCCGACCCCGGGGCGGCCGACTACGCCACCCCGCCTCCAGCGGGTATGGCCGCCCGCTGGTCGGCCGAACCATGCCCGGCGGGGAGAACCCCCGCCAGCGAGGGGAACCGGGCGGCGAGGGGAAGGCCGAGCAGCGAGACCGCGGCAATGGAGAGGAAGGCGGCAAGGGGATCGTGGATCAGGATCTGCACGATCAGCGCCACCACCAGCCCACCGAGGTTGCCCGCCAGCCAGACGATCGCCCCCGCGGTGCCGGCGGCGGCCCCGGCGAGGCGCTCGGCGACGGTGAGGACGATCGGCAGCGCGGGCAGGAGGAAGAAGCCCATCAGCGCGATCACGCCGGCGCGCGCGCCGAGCAGGGGAATCGCGCCGAGGGCCACGCAGCCCGATGCGCCTACCAGCACCGCCGCGCGCATGAAGCGGCGTTCGGCGTTGCGGCGGGCGAGCAGGGGCGGCAGGACGGCGCAGCCGATCATCCCGGCGACGAGCATCCCCACCAGCAGCGCCCCGGCGCTCTGTTCCGAGACACCCGAGGGGTGAAGAAGCGCCTGCAGCCAGGTGGCGAGCGCGACGAAGACGCCGAAGCCGATGAAGACCAGCCCGCAGAGGGTGCGCATTGCCGGCAGCGCCCAGAGCGCCCGCGCGACGCCACCCTCGATCGCCGCGCGCTCCTCGCCTTCGCGCACGGGTCGGCGCAGAGCCACCGCCAGGGCCAGGGCGGCAAGCACGCCGAGCGCCGCCTCGAGCACCAGCAGCCGTTCGATGTGCCCGTGGGCTCCCAGAGTCGGGCCGAGGATCAGGGCGAAGAGCATGCCGGCGAAGCTTCCCGCCGTCCCGACGGCGATGCCGGCAGGACGCTCCTTGACCGGCAGATAGTCGCCCGCGAGCTTGCCCACTGCGCTGAGGATCAGCGGCTGGGCGACCGCCACAGCGAGCTGTCCCGCCATCGCCCAGGCGAAGGTCTGCCCCCCGAGGCGCAGCAATCCGCCCGCCGCCATCAGCCACGCGCCAGTCGCGAGCGATGGACGGAAGCGGCCGTCGAGCAGGCGTCCGGCGGGGATCGCCAGCAGCACGTAGAGAAGCGGGAAGATCTCCGCCAGCCAGCCGATGGCAGAGACAGAGACTCCGTAGTAGTGCGCGCTCTCCGTGTCGATCGGCGCGTAGGTGAGCCAGAGCAGCTGGGTTCCCGCGCAGACGAGCGAGTAGCAGACGATCACCCCCCAGCCGCGGGATCTATGTCGACCCGCGGCCATGGCCGGAGCGTCCACCTAGCCTCAAATAGCCCGTGGAGCGTGCTTGGCGCTCAGCTCGCCGCTGGCCTCGGCCTCGGCTCGCTTCGACCAGCGGTTCAGCTCTCGCCGGGCGAGGACCATCTTGTGCACCTCGTCCGGGCCATCCGCCAGGCGGAGCATGCGGCTGAAGCGCCACAGCGCGGCGAGGGGGGTGTCGTCGGTCATGCCGAGCGAGCCGTGGACCTGGATCGCTCGGTCGAGGACGTTCATCACGATGTTGGCGGCGACGACCTTGATCGCGGAGATCGACTGGCGGGCTGCGCGCTTGCCCTCGGTGTCCATCTTCCAGGCGGCGTAGAGGGTGAGCAGGCGGGCCTGGTCGATCTCCATCCGCGAGGCCGCGATCGCCTCCTGGACGAATTGCTTGTCGGCGAGTGGGCCGCCGAAGGCCTGGCGCTCGTTGGCGCGTCGGCACATCATCTCCAGCGCGCGCTCGGCGGTTCCGATGGCCCTCATGCAGTGGTGGATGCGGCCGGGGCCCAGACGGTCCTGGGCGACGGCGAACCCCATTCCCTGCTCTCCCAGCAGGTTGGCGGCCGGCACCCGGCATTCTTCGTAGCGGATCTCGCAGTGCCCGGGGCCTCGGTCGTGCCCCATCACCGGGATCGGCCGGACAAGGTTGAAGCCGGGCGCCTCGGTGGGGACGCAGATCATCGAGGCGCGCGCGTAGGGGTGGGCGTCGGGGTCGGTGACGACCATCGCGATCGCCAGCTCGGCCCCGACGGCACCGGAGGTGAACCACTTGTGGCCGTCGATCACCCACTCCTCGCCGTCGCGGACGGCGCGCGCTTGGAGCAGGGTCGGATCGGAGCCCGAGACCTCCGGCTCGGTCATCGAGAAGCAGGAGCGGATTCGGCCCTCGAGCAGGGGCTCCAGCCAGCGCTCCTGCTGCTCGGCGGTTCCGTGCTCGGCGAGGATCTCCATATTGCCGGTGTCAGGCGCCGAGCAGTTGAAGGCCATCGGCGCGGCGACCGGGCAGCGCCCCATCTCCTCGCAGAGCAGGCCGTACTCCCAATTCGCCAGCCCCGGGCCGTAGCGCTCATCGGGCATGAACAGGTTCCACAGCCCTTCGTCTCGGGCCTTCCCCCGAACCTCGACCAGGATCTCGGGGTAGGGGACGCCGGGGCCGACCTCGGCGTCGAGCGCCTCCATGATCTCCCGCTCCTGCGGGTAGATCCGCTCGTCCATGAAGTCGAGGATGCGCTCACGCAGGACCTCCACCTGGGGGCTTGGCCTGAAATCCATCGCTGCGCTCCTCTCCTTGGGGTCCGGGCGCGGGGAACGCTAGCGGGCCGAAGCCGCTCGGTGCCGGCGGTAGCGCGCGAACAGCTCCCCGCCCTCCTCCAACAGCCAGGTCAGCTCCAGATCGGCGAGCGCCGGCAACTCACCCTCGAGGATGCGGGGGGCCTCGCCCCCCGCAAGCTTGGGGGCGAGCGTGAGGAAGAGGTCGTCAACCATGCCGCCGCTCTCCAGCTCACCGTGCAGGCCCGGTCCCCCCTCGCAGAGCAGAGCGCGGATGCCGCGCTCGGCGCGCAGATGCCGGAGCGCCTCGGAGATGTCGACGGAGCCCTCATGGCGGATGACTCGCAATGAGGTCGCGGTCGGCGGCGGCTCGACCTCCGAGGCGGTAAAGATCAGCACCCTGCCCCCGCCGGCGGTGAACAGCGGCGCGTCCCATGGCAGGTCGAGCCGGCCGCTGATGATCACCATCAGCGGGTCGTGGGGGAGGCCGACGCGCTCGCGGCGCTCGCGATCCTCCTGCTTGGAGATGAGGCGGCCGTAGCGCTCGGCGCGCATCGTCCCCGCCCCGATCATCACCGCGTCGAACCTGGTCCTCAGCCCGGCCAGCATCGCGGTGTCGGCGCGCGAGCCGATCTGCCCCGACACTCCGCCGAGGGCCGCCCGCCCGTCGACGGTGGCGGCGAAGTTGACCGCGACAAAGGGCCGAGCGGCGCGCGGCTCCTGCCATGGCCGGTAGGAAGCGAGCTGCTCCTCGACGCTGGTGGGGCCTGGGCTGGGCAGGAGCCGCTGCATGCGGCCGCAGCCTATTGCGCCTCGCAGCATCGCTCGACCGGCGGCTAGGGGTAGTCGTGCCAGCCGGCGAACTCACGGCCGGCGAACCTCTGCAGCTCGGCCACGTCCTCGCCGAAGCGCCCACGCAGGGTCTCGAAGAGCTCCTCGGGCAGCTCGGGCTTCGGCGCCGGGGGTTTCTCGGGGTCGTGAACGACCTTCTCCACGATCCAGCGCATCGACTCCGGCAGCCGGTCGAAGTTGCGGTCGAACGAGCGGAAGCCCGGCAGTTTGATCAGCCTCTCCATCAGCTGGTATTTGTCCCCCTGCTTGGCGGCCGACTTCTCCCACTCGCGCTCGAACTGCTCGGAGGTGAAGGACTCCTCGACGCCGGCGAAGCCGAACGCCCTGCGCATCGTCGCCAGCCGCGCACTCTGCAACTCCTCCTGGGTGATGATCTCGATCTGCGCCCGGTCGAAGCGCTCCAGATATGGCTGCATCTGCCGCCAGTACATGGAGCGGTTGACGTAGGAGGAGCCCGGCTGGGAGATGGTCGCGGCCATCTCCCGCGTCTCGTATCCGGCCCCGGTGGCGTGCACCCAGTGGGAGAGGATGCGCTTGATCGGGTCGCGCACCATGTAGATCAGCCGAGCGTCGGGACAGTGCCGGTGGATCCGCCCGGGCACCCCCCCGAAGCGGGGCAGGTTCGTGTAGTGGGGAGAGGACTCGCCGCGCACCTGGAAGCGGTCGTCGAAGCGGCTCGCGTACCAGTCGATCCCCAGGTCCCAGTTCAGCTCCTCGACGAAGAAGTTGAGCTCCTTGGGCTTGGACATCTGAATCTGGGGGTGCAGGCCGAGGTAGTGGTGGATGCTGGTCGTCCCGCACTTCAGCCCGCCGATGATGATCAGGTTCGGCAGGGCGGCGTGGCGTTTGCGCCGGCGGCGAAAGCGACTCTTGCGGTCGGCCGTGTAGCGCTCCCGAGCCCGCGCGCACATCGCCTCATCGGCTGGGTCGTGCTCGATCTGGGTGGACGGGATCTGCGTCTCGGCCTCTGACACCAGCGGGCTAGTGTAACTGCGATGCAGTCAGCCGATCTCACCTCCAGCTTCAACGCCTTCTTCAACGCCGCCTCCGCCTTCTTCAAGAACCTCACGGACATCCACTGGACTCCGTTCGCCCTCGCGCTCGGGTTCCTGGCGGCGATGCAACTGGCCCGGGCCTGGTCCTGGCGCAACGTGCTGCGGGCCGCCTACCCCGGCGAGCGGATCTCCTTCACCCGCCTTGCCGCCGCCTATCTGGCCGGGGCCGGGATCAACTCCGTTATCCCAGCCCACGCCGGCGACGTGACCAAGGTCTTTTTGGTCAAGCGCCAGATCCCCCACTCCTCCTACCCCGCGGTCACCTCCTCCTTCCTCGTGCAGACCGTCTTCGACATCTCCGCCGGCGTCCTGGTCATCCTCTACGCCGCCAGCCAGGGCCTGCTGCCCAGCCTGCCCGAACTCCCGCATCTGCCGGCCTTCGAGATCTCCTTCTGGGCAAACCACCCGCAGGTCTTCGCCATCGCCACCGCGGCGTTGCTGGTGGCGATGGCGGTGGCGATCTACCTCCTCGCCCACCACGTTCGTCGCTTCTGGGACCGGGTTGGGCAGGGTCTTACCGTTCTCTCCCAGCCGCGTCGCTACCTGCGCCAAGTCGCCTCCTGGCAGGGTATCGGTTGGTGCTGCCGTTTCGCCTCCCTTTGGTTCTTCCTCGAGGCATTCGGGATCGCCGGTTCGGTCGGAAACGTGATCCTGGTGATGAGCGTGCAATCGATCTCCACGATCATCCCCCTGACGCCGGGTGGCGCGGGCGCCCAGCAGGCGCTTCTGGTCGCGACGCTGTCGGGGCCCACGCGCACCGCTGTGCTCTCCTTCTCGGTCGGGACGCAGATCGCGATTGCCGCCTGGTCGGTGGTCCTGGGCTTCGCCGCGATCCTGCTCGTCTTCCGCACCACCGACTGGCGCGGCCTGATCCGCCAGGCGCAGGAGGAGGCGGGAGCAGAAGATGCCGCTGGGCAGCCCCGCCCTTCCACCGCCGCAACGCGGTAGCCCGGCCGGGGCTCCGGCCCTCCCAGCGAGGCCGCCAGGGGTCGGAGAGCTGCTCAGGCCGATGCGGCGGAGAGAGCGGCGAGTGGGTCTCCGCGCCTGCCCCAGCTGCCCGTCGAGGCGTAGGGACGGAAGCGCACGAAGGCGGACTCGTGGTGGAAGGGCTCGGACCTGTGGGCCCTGGTCGCTGCGGGGTGGGCCCCGTCGCTTCGTCCGCGGGCGTAGGCGCGCATCCCCGCGGCGTTCCTCCAGAGAGAGAACGTGGCGACCAACCGCGGAGGACGCGCCAGGCCGGTCGAGGCCAGCAGGGCGGGATCGGCGACCGCCTCGCCCTCGGCGCGGGCGCTGGCGCGGAGGAAGGCCCGCACTCGGCGAAGTCGCAGCTGGCCGAGCGTCAGCACCGCCACCGGCTCCTCCTCGCCCAGCGCAAGCTCCTCGCTGGGGAGGTCCGGCAACCCCGACCAGGAGCCGTAGACGTGCAGCGGCTCCAACCGCACCTGCCAGCCGGCGGAGAGCGCTCGGGCGAGCGGATGGTTGGCCGAGAACTCGTCCAATGCCGCGTCGTCATCCCAGGATGCGATCAGCCCCACCCGGCCGAGGGTGGGGGAAGGGAGGAGGCTTTCGCTCAGCGGAGCGGTGACGGTGGTCTCCGCATAGCGCAGCCCCTCGACCTTGGAGAGGCTCGATTTGCGGCGAAGGACGCCCGCAGTAGCGGACCAGCCGACGTCTGCGAGATGAACTGAGACGATCATGCGGCTCCTTCCGCTCAAGGGTCTAACCTAGTAACGACTAGGAAGTGGCCGGAGAACCGTATCTGGGAGCTGATGGAATGTCAACCGAGGCGGAGAAGGCGGCAGGGCCGAGGAAGCGGATGACCGCCGCTGCTCGTCGCGAGGTGATCGCTGTGGCCGCCGCCGAGGTGTTCGCCGAGCGCGGGTACCAGGGGGCCTCGATCGATGAGATCGCGAGCCGCTCGGGAGTGACGCCACCGGTGGTCTATGACCACTTCGAGTCCAAGCAGGATCTCTACCGATGCCTGCTGGAGCGCCACTTCGCCGATCTGCGCCAGGTCTGGAGCAGCAATTTCAGCGGCGAAGACCCGCCCGAGCGTCGCATCGCGCGTTCCTTTGAAGCCTGGTTCGCCTACGTCGAGGCGCATCCCTTCGCCGGGCGGGTGCTCTTCCGTGACACCAGCGGCGATCCCGAGATCGCCGCTGTCCACGCCGCGGTGGCGGCCCGCAGCCGGGAGGCGATTCTCGCCCTGTTCGCCGCCGAGCCGGGTGTGGAGCGAACCGCGGGCTCGGTGGATGGCGAGGGATTGGACATGGCCTGGGTGGTCCTCAGGGGTGTCCTGCAGGGGTTGGCGGTCTGGTGGTCGGAGAACCCACAGGTTCCCCGCGAGCGGGTGGTGGCGACCGCGATGAATGCGCTTTGGATCGGATTCGAGCGGGTTCTCGGCGGCCAGGCCTGGCAGCCGCTCCTCGGCGATAGGGGCTGAGCGGCCGCCAGGTTCGCGGGACTCGGCGCTGGAGGCCGGCCGAGCGCAGCGCCTAGCGGGTCCCAATTCGCACTCAGCCTCGGGGGCGCATGTTCGGGGCCATGGTGGCAAGGCGGACGGGGGCGCAGGGGAAGCCCAGGCGCTGCGCCGCCTTCACACCTCTGCTTTGATGTCTGCATGGAGGGCAGCCCCTTCAACCTCTTCGGCGACCCCGACGAGTTCCGCGCCCGCATGGAGGAGCTGTCCGAGCAGATGCAGTCCTCGCAGCGGGTCGCATGGGCCGATAACGCGATCAAGCTGGCGGTCGAGATGACCGTCGCCTCGATCGGCCAGATCGATCTCACCGGCAGCCCTGACGAGCAGGCAATGCAGGTGCGCGACGCGATCCGCGTCCTCTTTCCCGAGGCGGTGACGCTGGTGCGAGAGGCGCGTGAGGGCCTCTCGTAGAAGACCGTCGGTGACGGCTACCCCGCTGCGATCAGAGCACTTCGAGGCGCAGCGAGATCGCCGATCCGCGGCCGATCGGCGCGCCTGAAAGCTCGATCACCAGGGCGGGGACCAGGGCGGGGATCGCCAACCCGACACTGACCAGGGCGTCGATCCGGCGCTGCCAGGGCTGCTCGGCGGGGCTCGCCTCTCCCCACCCGAGGGCGCCGAAGGCGCCATTGTGGCCAAAGGTGAGGCTGTTGAGCAGGGTTTGCCAGGTGAGCGCCAGGCTGTGGGCCGGAACCCAGCGCCGCCGGCTGATGATCTGGTCTCGCTCGGCGACCAGCCGCCGCACCGACTCGACCGTGAACAGGTAGCGGGCGCTGGGTTGTAGCCCGGCCCAGCCGGCTGCCCCCAGCGCCGCCGCGAAGCTCACCCGGTTGATGATCCGCAGCGTCCCGTCGCTCTCCAGGCGGTCCAGTTCGCGCAGCGCCTCCTCGGCGCTCGCCGCTTCGCCGACCACGCCCAGGCCGCAGCTCTCGCAGCGGCTGACCGGGCCGCGCAGGCCGTAGCGAGCGGCCATCATGCCGAACAGCGGCTCGCCGCAGGCGGGGCAGGGAGGATTGTCGGGACCGTGACCCGCCGCTAGCGGGACGACCGGGGTGCGCCCTATCGCGTTCATGCCGGTAGCGTAGGGCCCGTGCGGCTCAAGGAGATCATGACGGCGGCCGTGGTTACCGCGACGGGGGAGGCCAGCGCCGTCTCGGTGGCCCGCCTGATGCGCGATCACCGGGTGGGCTCGGTGGTGGTCGTCGACCCCGCCGGCTCGCCGGTGGCGATGGTCACCGATCGCGATCTGGCGCTGCGAGTCTTCGCCGAGGGGGTTGCGGCCGAGGTGCCGGTCGCAGAGCACGCCTCCCGTCCGCTGGTCTGCGGCGAGCCGGAGATGGAGCTAGACGAGGCGGCGGCGCTGATGGTCCAACACCGGGTGCGGCGGCTGCCGGTGGTCGAGGGTGAGAGTCTCGCCGGGATCGTCACCCTCGATGACATCGCGGTGCGGACCGGCGACCTGGAGGTGGCGCGGAAGATGACGCAGGACGTGATCGAGGGGGCGCTGCCCCAGTTCTACTTCCACGATCGGGGCTGAGCGGGTGCAGCCGAGCAAGACCGACGTGCTCAGGTGGGAGAAACGATGGGCGACGCCCGCGGCCGTCGCGGCCCTGCTCGCGTTCGCGCTGGTGATCGCCGCGATCATCGTCGCCACCCAAGCTGTGGGCAACGGTGGCGGGGAATCCGAACTGTTGCGTCGCATCGACTCCCACCGCACCGCCCAACTGGCGACCAACATCCTTCAGGCGATCGCGGTGGCGCTGCTGGCACCGCCGCTTTACTACCTCTTCCGCGCCACCCGTGCCCGCAGCCAAAAGGTGCGCGCTCAGCTGGTCGGTCTCGTCGTTGCGGCCCCACTGATCCTCGGTGTGGCGGGAGTGCTGAACGGGCTGATGACGCTGGAAGCCAGCCACACCTTCGTCACCAGCCACGTTCCGACCCTGATCACCAGGGGCGCGGCCCTCGACAGCAATCGGGCCAACGAAGTTGCAAACAACGTGATCAGCAGCGCATCGCTGCGCTCGGTCGCGGGCATCTCCGGCTTGATTGGCGCTTTCGGATTCCTCATCGCCATGGCCTACACCTCGCTTCACGCGATGCGATCGGGACTCCTGACCCGCTTCTGGGGTTCTCTCGGAATCGCCCTGGGCGCCATCTCTTTGCTTCCCTTCCCTCCCTTTTACTTCCTTTGGTTCATCTACCTCGGTCTCCTCCTGTTGGGGAAGCTGCCGGGAGGGCGCCCGCCCGCCTGGGCCGCCGGCCAGGCGATTCCCTGGCCCACTCCGGGTGAGAAGGCCGCCGCAGGCCTCAATCCGCCGACGGCGGGCGAGGAGGCGGAGCCGGCCGCCCTGACCAACGGCGCGCCCTCCGGAGCCGAGGGCGGCCGCGAGCAGCGGCGCAAGCGCAAGCAGCGCGAATAGGAAGCCGCCTCAGCCGAGCGGGTTGAGCCCGGGCGGTGACGCGGCGTGCTCGCTGGCCTGGGCCCGCTTTCGCTGGGTGCGGATCTCGCTCAGGATCCGCTCCAGGCGAGGCTCCTGGGAGGTGTCTACGTGGGTCATGGCCGCGGCCACGGCGGGGTGCACGGCGGCGATCCGTTCGTGCATCGCCTGGGCGATCGCTCGATAGGTGGGGTGGCCCTCGCGGCCGGAGCGCAGCTCGATCAGATGCATCGCCTCGCGTGCGTTGAGGTCCAGCGTGTAGCGGATGCGGAAGGCGAGGCTGAGCGCGTAGGGGGCCTGCTCGCCCAGGCCGGCGGCGGCGAGCCGCTCGTACTCGGCGCGGGAGACCTCGAGGGCCCGGTCGAACTCCTCTCCGGCGCCTGCTTCGCGCACCTCCCGCGGCACCCCCGCCCCGAGGTCGGCCCCCAGTCGCTGCCACTGGCAGGTCAGCATCCGATGGCGCTGGAGGTCGCGGAAGGCGCCGTAGTCGGAAACGATCTCGAAGCGGTAGCGCAGGGCCTCGAAGCCGCGCCCGGGGCGGTGGCGGCGGTTGGCTCGCTCCCCGACCAGCGCTCCCAGCAGCTCGGCTCGCTCCGAGCGGTCGAGCACGTCGATGCGAGCGAGGATCTCGGTCTCCGGCGTGGCCGCCGACTCAAACAGGCAGGCGGCCAGCAGGTCCTCCTCGCAGCCGTCGACGTGCACCAGCTCGACCGAGGGGGCTTCCTCGCCGGCGCCGCGGCGATCGAGGCCAAGCCGCGCGACCCAGCTCTCGGTCGCCGCGCGACGGTGCTGCAGGTAGGTGACCCACTCGCCGCCGCGATCGGGCCGGTTGACCCGGGAGACGAAGCTGGGCATCGTCAACTGCAGCTCACGCATGATCATCTCGCCGTACTCGCGCGCCTCGGGTAGGGGAGATGCCATCAACCGCAGGATCAGCTGCTCGTAGGCTTGGCCTGAGGCGAAGATGCCGACGTGGCTCAGCGTCGCGGCGGGAAGCAGGCCGCGGAGCAGGTCCAGCGCCTTGGCCCGGATCGAGCGCTCCCAGGCCCGCCGCGGCTCACCCTCGCCGCACGGCCAGCGCTCCGCCGCCCAGGCTTCGACCTGACGCAGGGAGCGCGAGTAGATCGCGAATAGCTCGTCCATCGCCGCGCCGAACTCGGAGCCGAGGTCCTCGCCGTGGTAGTAGCGATAGCCGCCGCCTGCGTCATCCGGGAGCGGCTTGTCATAGGCGATGTAGCGGGTGGATTGCTCCAGGTATGCGGCGAGCCGGCCCCGTTGGAGGACCTTGGTGAGGATGTTGGAGACCCACTCGCAGGCGACGTGGGCGCCGCCGACCTGGGCGATCGAGTCGTCGCCGTAGCCGAGGAAGACCCGCTCGTAGAGCTCTGCGGCCCGCTCTCCCTCTCCGGCATCGAAGGGGCGCTCGCCGGGATGGGCATCGGCGGCAAACTCTTCCAGATAGAGGCGGCGAACCGTTCCCGAATAACGGGAATAGCGCGCAAAAAGCGCTCCTTTGACGGTCTCCGACAGGTTGACGAGGGCGAACACCGGACGGTCGAGATTGGTGAAGTGAGGAGCGAGGGTCGCTCTCTCCTTGGCGGTGAAGGACTCGACCGGGTAGCGCATCGAGGCGATCCTAACCGCGGGATCCGACGAGGCTCGAGTGGCGCCAATGCCTCGATTTGGCCTCGTTGTGGTGAGCGGGCAAGCGGTGGGGATCTCGGTCGGTGCGTTGGCGCTTGTGCCGGCGGCGGCGGTGACGGGATCAAGGCGGAGTCCCTTTGCCCACCCGCGCGGGGGGAGTGGAGAAGAGCCTCGCTGAAACCGGACGGGGCTGGGCGCTCCCCCCAACCAGTTGGGGGGAAAGGAGCCAGAGGCCCCGGTTTTTGCCCCTAAAGAGGTCGCGGCGGCTGTCTAGGTGAGGCGGGCGAATGCGAACCAGGCTTGCGCAGTCCCGGCCGCGCCGCGCAAAACTCGGCAAAACCGGCCAAAGCCCTTGGCAGTCTTACCGTCTTGTTTCGGCCTTCTTACCTGCTCAAACCAACCTCGCATTCGCCCCCCCAGGTCTCCAAGCCCCTGACCGGGGCGAGAGCGGGCCTGCCCAGCCTTGCCTGCCCCCGCCTAACCCTGCCTTACCCGCCAACCCCCGCCAACCCTCGCCAAACCGCGGCCCTGGCTGGGGTTGGGTTGGGTGGGTGGAATGAGATTGGCGCCCGTTGTGTGTGTTCGTCTATGCGCGGAGGTCCCGGCGTTCGATGGCGAACATGGCGACGGCAGTGAGCAGCAGGGCGACGGCACCCAGGACGATGATGCCAGCGATGTCGACGCCGTGTGTGAGGGGGTGGTTCCGTCGCAGGAGTGAAATAGCGATAGGTACTTGACCATCCTTAACACCTAGTCAGTTTGCTGGGAGACACTGAAGGATCTCCGTCGGAGGTCCATTTGCTATTTGGGTTGCTCGACAGGTAATCCAAACCGTTGCTGCAGCGCCTCGGCATCGATTACCTCGTCGTGGCGCTGCTCTGAGGTCGGGCGAGTGAAGACCAGGATGCGTTCAGCCGGGAAGGTGGCGAGAACATCCTCCACGGCCTTGACAGGATCCCCCTCACCGGTATCACCGTGAGCGTCCAATCCGGCGTCATCGAAGTCCTCGGTCGTCTTGTGTTGAACGAGCTCTGCGCGTTCGATGGCCTCATCGGCATCGGAGAGCCAAAAGCGCAAGGCTGAGAGGTGAAGCGCCGGCGCGACGACCATGATCTCAGCGCCCTCGGTCTCAGACCCAAGCGCTCTGCGCAGGCGCTCGGCAGAAATCGGCTCGCTCGCGACTACCAGCACCTTCATGGCAAACCTGCTCCTTCCAGTGGACTGGAGGTCGGTCGTTGACACCACCGGCCCCTATTGCGTGGCACGACCATAGCCGCCGCCTCGATCGAGCGTCAAGATCGTTTCGGTCAAGGCAACCAGGTAAGAGCCCTAAGCCTCAGCCCATGCGATCTGGAGAGCGCAGACTCTGAAGCAACTGGGAAAAGGGGCGGGCTGCTCAAACGGCAGCTCGCCCCTTTTTGACGCGCTGCGCTGTGGCAGACTGGCGCCGCCAGAAGTTCCAAGCCGATGGAGGACTGAGAATGGTGAGAGGAATCATCGCCCTGCTGGTCGTGATTGCGATTGTGCTCGTGCTGCTTAAGGTGGCCGTCGCAGGTGGCATCTTGGGCCTGATCGCGATCATCCTTTTGGTGCTGCTGCTGCTCGGGCGGATCTAGCGGGCGTAATCTGGCGGCGAGATTCCCACTCTGCGTGCCGGGCGCATTGCCAGCGGATCTGGTCAACGGATATAGCGGTATTCTCCGGATGACCCTGACCAAGGAGGCTGCATGTCCACAGCGGTGATCATTGTGATAGTTATCGTAGCGGCGATTATCGTGGGCGTCTTGCTGGCATCGGCCCGGCGAGCCAAAGCGCGGCGCGACCTAGGGCATGTGCAGGTGGCTGCCAAGCGAGACGACGTTGGTTTCCACCGCGAGGAGGCCGCAAAGCAGCGCACTGAAGTCTCAGTTGCAGAAGAGCGTGCCAAGCGCAAAGGAGCTGAAGCCGACCTTCATGAGGAGAAAGCGGCGCGCGAGGAGAGCGACCTAAAAAGCGACGAGTAGAGCATGTTCTCGCGCTCACGACCGAGCCTGCTCGGCATCCTTTATGTCGTCATCGGAATCATCGTTGCCTCTTCTCACCATTACCTTGCGCATATCGACAACATCAAGCAGGTTGCCGAGTTGGTCCTAGCGGTGTTCCTATGGCCATTGGTCCTGCTAGGGGTGAGTATGCGCTTCTAGGCGGCCAGTAGGCGGCCCTGGTAAGCCAGCCGCCAAGGCAAGCTCATCTTCTCAGGCTCCGATGCACCCAAGTTTCCGCGGCCAATCCACGGCCACTCTCGTAGCCTGACCCCCACCGTGCGCGGCTAGCGACCCCACGCATACTCTGCCAGGCCCTGGCGCGCAAACGGCATCTGTCTGTGGCACCCTGGGTACCCGACAAGGAGGTTTGATGGCGTCCGAGACTGGTTCAAAGCTGGCGTGGTTGGCTGAACCCGAGCCGCATGACTTTGCCGCAGCCGATCACTTCCTTCGGCTCGTACTGCACAAACTCCACGTCGGGGTGGCGCTCAAGCGGCTGCGCAAGAGACGCACAAAGTCACGCTCGTTTGCCGCAAAGGACATTTTGCGTGCCGCGGACCTCCCGTGCCTACCGTTCGACAACGAAGGCGTTGCTGCGAAGCTCGCGAAGGTCCGGGAGGGCAAGCCGCTGGCGCCGGTCATGCTCGTGCGCCCCAAGAGCGGTCCGCTGATCATTGCTGATGGCTACCACCGCGTGAGTGCATCCCACATACTCGATGAGTCGACCCTGGTGCACTGCGTGCTGGTGAGCGTTCCGTGAGCTGGCACGCGAGGTGATCCTCGGCGTCGCTGCAGTCTGACGGCTTGGGCGTGGCGGAGGACAGACCCGTCAGCGATGTGCTCTCTGGGATCGTGGTCCGCGCTAGGGCTAACTGCCTTCCTTCAGAAACGGGGAGCGGCACGGAGGTTCCTGCGCCCACCACCAGCTTTCCTTGGGTGTAGTCCTCTCGAGCAGCTGCTCTACGTTGAAAGCGAGGCGGGACGCGGTATTGGTTGCTGCCACCGAACTCTGCTTCCGGTCAGGTGGTCTTTTGCTTCTTGGACTTCGCGCGCGGCTCGAGTTGGATCTCCCCCTCGGCCCCAGGTCGTCCCTCGTTGATCTCGGCGCTGCGCTCCAGCTCGGCGTTCAGCTCATGACCAAAGAGGATCGCCAGGTTGGTGATCCAAAACCAGACCAGCAGCACGACGAGGCCGCCGAGCGTCCCGTAGGTCTTGTCGTAGGAGCCGAAGTTGGCGACGTACAGCGCGAAGGCGGCTGAAGCAATTGCCCAAACGACGATCGCGACCAGGCTGCCGGGGGTGACCCACCTGAAGCCACGGATTTTCGCATTGGGCGAAGCGTAGTACAGGACGCCGACCATGACTACGAAGACGGCCACCATCACCGGCCACTTGGCGACGTTCCAAACGTCCACTGCGGTTGAGCTGACGCCAAGCGGTTTCGCCACCGCTTCCACCACTGGGCCAGTCAGAACCAAACCCAAGGCGAGCGCCGCCATCAGGAGGACCATGATCAGCGTCACGGCTAACTGCAGTGGCCGCAGCTTCCAGAACGGGCGCCCCTCGGTCGTCTCATAGATCGCGTTGGAGGCGCGGATGAATGCGCCCACGTAACCGGACGCCGACCACAGCGCCACCGCCAGGCCGAGGACGAAGGCGAAGCCGGCGAGGCTCTGGTTGGAGGCGATCGAGCGGATCGGGCCGGCGAAAGTCTGCGCGGCGGACTTCGGCCCGATCGCGGTGATCGCTTCGGTGATCGTCGAGGTCGTCGCCTTGGGGTCGCCGATCAGTCCCAGGATCGAGACCAGCGCGATCAGGGCCGGGAAGAGGGCGAGCAACCCGTAGTAGGTGAGGGCGGCGGCCCAGTCGGTGAGGTTGTCCTCGCTGAACTCGGTCGCGGCGCGCTTCAGAGTCGCCAGGATCCCCGTTTCCGCCGGTGCGCCTTCGGGCCTGTAGTCGCGGCGCGCCTCGCCACCCCGACGTTCTCCGCTGTCCTCCTTTCGAATAGCTGTTCTGCTCGCCGGCTCCCTTCGGGCCACGATTGCACACCTTCTGTAGTCGATGTATCTGGCCTCCCCTTACCTGGGAGATCAAACCTTACCCGGGAAGATCAAGCGCGTTTGGTGCCCGATGCAGGAGATGCGATCACCGTAAATCGCGGCGCCTGCCGGGGCACTCGGCACGTTTCTTCAAAAGCGGCCAAGAGACGGACGACAAACACTGACGGCGGCGCTCGGAGCAGTCTCATCGGGCCCCGCCCGCCGGTGAGATTCTTACGTTCTCGGTTCTACACGTTGCCGCGGCGGCGGCGACTGTAGCCGAAGCCGCCGGTCAGCAGCATGAGTACGACGATGATAAGCAGGATTGTGAGCATGGCTGTCACCTCCCCCGAGTCTTAGCTGGGTTGGTTCGCACTACCTGCCTTTACCGCTTGGTTCTCCTGCGGCCGGTGAGGGTCTCGGCGACCTTGTCCACAACGTTCTTCGCAGAGCCCTTGGCCTGATCGCCGCGACCTTCGTTCTTCAGGCGTTTGTCTCCGGTCAGCGCGCCGGTGGCCTCCTTCACGCGACCCTTTGCCTTATCGATGTTCTTGTCGGT
>Ga0307374_10000901_pt1 | contig 55958 bp, 40 predicted proteins | sample OX3MG_FD_202532 | JGI IMG/M metagenome (GOLD analysis project Ga0307374, IMG submission 202532) | Soil microbial communities from Risofladan, Vaasa, Finland - OX-3 | ecosystem: Environmental > Terrestrial > Soil > Coastal area > Acid sulfate soil | place: Finland: Risofladan, Vaasa | collected...
CACAACGTGCGGTGCAGCTCTCCGGTCGCCTACGGCTCCCTTCGAGCCGCACCGCAGAGAAGAGCAAAAGCAAGAAACTACCCCGGAACTCGCATTATGATTGGTACAGAGAACGGGGGCAGGTCAACCTCATAGAACTCCTGATCTGCAACGTGCCACTCTCCACCGAGTGTCACGTTGCATTCTGAACGAACACAGGATAATCGGATCGCCATCGATGCGAGCAATGGCCGAACTCTGCCACGCTGCGAGGTGAAAACGTGGCGGCTTCAAGCGTCGTCACTGTTCACTCGGCCGCCAAGCCGCGAGGGCAGATACTCGCATTGGCACATTACATTAATAGCAAAAGTGCAGGTTTGGATGTTGCGGACAGATTGCGGCAGCTTCCGGGCGACCGCCGGCACAATTGGACATATAATTGGATTTTATGCTTCTCAGATAACGCACGAGACCTTGTCCGCGTTAACGCCCTTATGCATATCCCTGACGGATACCTCAGTCCTTCCACCTGCGCGGCCCTCTACGCTAGCGCTGCACCTTTTTGGTATGTGGCCTTGCGCAAAACCCGGAAGGTTTTGTTGACACGCCTGGTGCCCCTGATTTCAGTTTTCGCAGCTTTTTCTTTTGTAGTGATGATGTTCAATATTCCGATCCCGGGGGGCACCACAGCCCACGCCCTGGGCGTCGCGATCGCAAGCATCGTCCTTGGACCCTGGGCCTCGATGCTTGCCCTCTCCACGGCTCTATTCATCCAGGCGGTTTTCTTTGGCGATGGAGGCATTACCACTCTGGGCGCCAATTGCTTCAATATGGCCATTGTGGGTTCTTTGATAGCCTATCTCGCCTATCGAGCGATTGCAGGGCGGGCTGCTATAACCTCATCAAGGCGTGTGGTGGCTGCCGCCCTGAGCGGTTATCTGGCCATCAATGGTGCGGCGTTGTGTGCTGCGGTGGAACTTGGCATTCAGCCTCACTTCTTCAGGAGCGCCACAGGCGCGCCTCTCTATGCGCCCTATCCGCTCAGCATCGCTCTTCCGGCCATCATGATCGGTCACCTGACCTTTGCCGGACTCGCCGAACTTGTGGTTTCCGGCGGCGTCGTAGCTTACCTGCAAAGGGCAAATCCCTCGTTGCTCCGGTTCACGGCTCCCGGCGTGCCACTGCCTCAGGAAGAAGCTCAGCAGAGGGCGAGACAAAGCGGCTGGCAGGCCGCAAGGCCGCTCTGGACTGCCGTCGGCCTGCTCCTGGTGCTCACGCCGCTCGGCCTGCTGGCTGCGGGAAAAGCCTGGGGCGAATGGACCGTTCACGACTTCTCAAGTCCGGCCGCGCGCCAGGAGATTGCGAAGGTTTCACAAAACGTCGCACTTCCGGTTCAGGTCCCCAGCGGTTTCGAGCGATGGTCCACAATCTGGACCGCGCCCTTTCCCAATTATTCCCCTTCGTTTGTCCGGAAGCCTGCTTTCGGTTACCTTCTTTCGGCTATGTTTGGAATTGGAATCATCATTCTGCTATCCATCTTGATCGGTTGGCTCGCTGCCAAGGCCCGTCGCGGACCGGCTGGGGCACGCGCGCACACTGAGGAAACGTGAGCGATGGCGCCTCGCAACCGTAGAAGAAGCGGCTTCATGGAGCGCACCGCGGCAAGTTTTGTGGACGCCTTGGAACACACCTTCTATGCCGAAGAAACTGCCCGGGCGGACGGCCTGTTGCAGCACCTCGATCCGCGCGTCAAGCTCCTGGGCATTCTGGCTTTGATCCTGCCGGCCGCAGCAGCCCGCAGCTTTGCCGTGATGGGAGGACTTTTCGCCGTCGCCGTCCTGCTGGCGGCCGCCTCGCACGTGTCATTCGGCGTCTTGCTAAGAAGGGTGTGGATCGCCGTGCTGTTGTTTACAGGTGTGATCGCCCTCCCCGCCCCTTTTGTCACTCCGGGGCACGTGACCTATCACCTTCCCTGGCTTGGATGGGCAATCACCTCACAAGGCCTCGAGAGCGCCGGCTATCTGGTGTTGCGAGTGGAAACTGCGGCAACCTTGTGTGTCTTGCTGGTCCTCACGACCCCGTGGAACGACGTCCTCAAAGCGCTGCGGGTGCTTCGAGTGCCGGTTGTTATGGTCACCATCCTGGGAATGACTTATCGATACGTTTTTCTGTTGCTCGAAGCCGCGCACGATATGTTTGAGTCACGGCGCAGCCGCATGGTGGGAGAGCTGACCGGCCGCGAGAGGCGGCGCGTCGCCGCTTCGAGCGCCGGCGTTCTGATGTCCAAAACGTTCGACCTCAGTTCAGAAGTTTATCTTGCCATGCAGTCACGCGGCTTTCGCGGCGAGGTTTATATTCTGGATGGATCCCGGATGCAGAGTTTCGACTGGATCATGCTGGCCGGATTCACCCTCATCTCCGCGGCAGCCTTCTGGTGGGGACGATGAGCTCAATAAACTTAAATGCCGCGGAACAGCCTGCGGTCTACGAAGTTTGCGATGTCACCTATCGCTACCGCGAAGTAACGGCGCTCGATCATCTCAATCTGGCGGTGAAACCGGGCCGCCGGGTGGTGCTGCTCGGCGCAAACGGTTCCGGCAAGTCGACCCTGCTCCGCATTCTCAACGGGCTCTGCTTCCCGGATGAAGGAAAGGTTCATTTCTGCGGCAAGCCGCTCACCGAGGAAAACATCGAAAGCGACGGATTCGGCCTGGAATTTAGGCGCCGGGTAGGCTTGGTCTTTCAGAATCCTGACGTTCAACTCTTTTGCCCCACGGTCTTTGATGAAGTCGCTTTCGGGCCGCTGCAACTCCGCTGGCCCGATGAGCAGATCCGCCGAAGAATCTCTGAAACCCTCGGGATGATGGAAATTACCCACCTGAAGGAACGGTCGCCCCATCACCTCTCGATGGGTGAGAAGAAGCGCGTGGCGCTGGCTTCCGTTCTGGTTTTGGATCCGGAGATTCTGCTCCTCGACGAGCCCACCGCAGCTCTCGATCCTAAAAGCGAGAGCCACATGATCGATTTTCTCGTGAGGTCCAAAGGCGGCGGCAAGACCATCGTGACCACCACCCACGATCTCGACATCGCGGAAGATATCGCGGATGACTGCTTTGTATTCCATGAGGGATGCATCGTAGCTGGCGCGCCGCCGGCTGAAATCCTAAGCGACCTGTCTCTGCTCAAGCGGACGGACCTGCTTCACTCGCATCTCCATGTTCACAAGTCGGGCGAGGTCCACGCCCATCCTCACCTCCACCAGCACCAGGAATGAGGGGCAGGAATCAGGGCGGCGAAGGGGGTGAGACGAAGCTCGTCACTTTATCTTGATCGTTGCGGGTATCCAGTACCTCACGAACCTTGCGCGCAATGGCCTGGGGTGTGAAAGGTTTCCCAAGGAAAGCGGCTCCCGGTCCCAGAATGTCCTGGCGCAACATGCTGTCCTCAGTGTAGCCCGACATGTAGAGCAGCTTCATGGCAGGGTATAAGAACTTCAGGTGGTCGGCCAGCTCTCGCCCGCTCATTCCTGGCATCACCACATCGGTCAACAGCAATGGGATCGGCGCCGGGTGTTGCTTGCAGATGGCGATGGCTTCGTCGCCGCTCGTCGCCACCAGAACCATGTACCCCAGTCCTTCCAGAATATCTTTTACGAGTGACCGGAGGGCTTCTTCATCTTCCACCAGCAAGATGGTTTCAGACCCGCGGAGCGGCGCCCCGGCTCCTTTCCCCTTCCGGTCCTGCAGGGCGGCCTGCTCCTTGACGCGGGGCAAGCAAATTTTGAAGGTCGTGCCTTGCCCCGGCTCGCTGGACACAGAAACGTAACCTTCGCTTTGCCGGACGATCCCATAGACGGTTGAAAGCCCCAGGCCTGTCCCTTTGCCCTTTTCTTTGGTGGTGAAAAACGGCTCAAAAATGTGGGTCTGGACTTCCTGGCTGATTCCGCACCCGTTGTCGTAAACCGAGAGCATCACGTACGGGCCCGGTGCAACTTCAGGGTGACTCGCGGCATACGCTTCACCGAGATCAACATTCGAAGTCTCAAGGGTGAGCCTGCCTCCCTGGGGCATGGCATCGCGCGCATTCAAGACCAGATTCATAATGACCTGTTCGATCTGTCCCTGGTCCGTCCTCACCTGCCCGAGCGGTTCCCCTTGAACGATCACGAGTTCAATATCTTCGCGGATCAGGCGATGCAACATCTTCTCCATGTTGGCGAGCACATCATTCAAATCGAGCACCTCGGACACCAGGATTTGCCGGCGTCCGAAGGCCAGGAGCTGCCGAGTCAGAGCGGCGGCTCGCGCGGCCGCTTTATTGATTTCACCCATCTTCAGTCTGCGGGGATCATCCGGGTCCAAATCGTCAAGGAGCAATTGGCCGTAACCCGTGATGATCGTCAGCAGGTTATTGAAGTCGTGCGCGATTCCGCCGGCCAGTTGTCCAATCGCCTCCATCTTCTGCGACTGGCAAAGCTGGTCTTCCAAGTGCCGCTCATGGGTCACATCGCGTTCGACCCCAACATAGTTGATGACCCGCCCCGTTTCATCCCGCATCGGGGAGATGATCGCTTCGGCCTCGTAAAGTGTTCCATCCTTCTTTTTGTTAATAAAGACGCCCGTCCAGGCTCTCCCCTGCGTTAGAGTGGCCCACATCGCCTGGTAAAATTCCGGGCCGTGCTTGCCGCCATTCAGCAAGCGTGGATTCTGCCCGATCACCTCCGCGCGACCATAGCCGGTAACCTGTTCGAAAGCAGGATTCACGTACATGATCGTCCCGTCTGCTTCCGTGATCAGAACACTCCCGGCGGTATATTCCACGGCCCGGGCCAGGCGGGCACGAGATTCCTGGGTCCGCTTGAGGTCGCTGATGTCGCGGGCAATGACTGAAACGCCGGTGACCTGGCCGGAGGAGTCCCAAATGGGCGATGTCCTCACCGACACGTCAACCAGCTTCCCATCTTTTCTCTTTCGGACGCTTTCATAGGGAAGAATCCACTCTCCTTTTTTCACCCGGCCGTAAATTTCCCACATTTCGTCGATCCGGTCCTCCGGCACGATCAAAGAAATATTGCGCCCCCTTACCTCCTCCGCCAGGTAGCCATAGAGCGTCTCCGCGCCCTTGTTCCAACTGAGGATGGTTCCATCCAGCTTCTTGCCGGTGATGGCGTCACCGGAGGATTCCACGATGGCCGCCAGCAAGCCCCGTGCTTCCTCGGCGCGCTTGCGACGGGTGATGTCGCGGATGTTGCATTGAATGACCCTCTCCCCATCAACCTGGTAAGTATTACTGACGAACTCGACGTCAATGAGACGGCCGCCCCGGGTTTCAAGCGGCAAATCTTCATACCGGATGTATTCTTGCTTCTGCAACTCCTGGAAGGCTGCCCGGGAAGCCTTAACGTCCTTGAAGGAGCCGAGCTCCCAGAGCCTCTTTCCCACACACTCCTCACTGGAATAGCCCAACATGTCCAACAGAAACGGATTCACATCCGTGATCGCGCCGGTGGCGGCGTCGAGAATCAGGATTCCGTCCTGGGCGGTTTCAAAAAGGCGGCGATACCGGGTTTCCGAAATACGAAGCTCTTCTTGCTTGTGTTTGAGTTCGATTCCCGACTTCTTCAAAGGTCTGTCTTCAGGTCCCGGGAGCATATCGTCCCTCCGCAGGGGCAATGATTTCTTGTCATTCGGGCGGGGGAAATGTCGGATAGCAGTCAAAAACCACTGGAAGCGGCCGTTTGGCAACCTTCACTTGCCGATCGACTTCCCTGTGTTGTGCTTGAACATGGCGATTAAAATGTTGTCCATAGGGCCTTCCTCATCGCAGGCTTCGGCTTTTCTTTCTCCGCACCGCGGAACCTTTAACAAAGTGCCTGCCGCGTTTTACCTGCCAGGCGTGCCGCGCACCCCCGCGGCCGCCGCTCCAGCAGCCCGGTTCCGGCTTAGGGGTACAGCTTGCTGTAGCGGCGCTCTATGAGCGCCGAATGGCATTGCTCGGGAAGGCCGTAGTGCTTTGGCTATAAGCTGCATAGAGTTTCGAGCCGATCTCAAAAGTTTCACTAATCATGTGAACGAGTACAAGACTTGCAAATATGCACAAAAAAGGCTAGATTGTGCATCGGTGCAACGTGCTTCGGCGTGTGTCCTGAAAGTTTGGATTCATCTGCTGGAGTCAAGGCTGAAAGGCTTGTCGGAAATAGGTTAACCGCAACATTATCAGCGGTTTGCTTCGAGCGGGGGTAATTCAGCGGTAGAATGCCAGCTTCCCAAGCTGGACGTCGCGGGTTCGATCCCCGTCCCCCGCTCCATCTGTTCAAGAACTTAGGAAACCTCTCCAATGGTGTGCTCCCCTTGCGTGACGCGTAGAGCCGTCTCAAGGTTCTGTTTGCTTTCCGCAATAAATCAGGCAGGCTTCGCGGCCTTCAAGACCTTATCCAGCATCCCCGGATACCGCCCACCATTGTTCGCGGGATTACCTTTCCTGACTTAACCGTGGCTCTCGCTTTCTTAGGGTGCCGGGAAAACAGTGGTTTTCCCATAAACATTCCGGGCCGCCAACTGACCGTCCCGATAGACCTCATAATTCCAGGGGCCCATTACCACCCCATAGGTATGACCGCGAAATTTATAGCCCGTCATCCGCGCAACTCCCAATTCGTGGTGATACGAGGGAGCGATATCCAGTGAACCATTTTTATGGGGCCGCAGCCCGAACACTCCAAACAGAATCGCCTGAACACCGCCTCCCGCTGAAATATCGACTGGCATTTCCACCTCAGGATATCGGGGAGAATCTGCGAAGATCTCCTGCGGGATGTAAGGAAAATGGTTTGTCCACCGAGTGCACCGGGCAAGAATATCCCATGCGGTTTCCGGATAGCCCAATCGATATAAAGACTCGGCCACGCGAAGCGGTTCGCCCGCATACTGGCCGCCTCCGCCCCAATCCACATCCTCAAGATCCCAATGAGTCCGATCAGCCTTGGAAATGGAATACATTCCGTAAGGCCCAAGGAACTCGCCTTCCTTTATATGGCTGACCAAGAGGTGTTGTTGCTCCGCCGACAGGATGCCGGAATCGAGCATGTCGAAGAGGTCATAACTCCAAACCAAATGCCGGCTTCCGTCGGGGTAAAGGTTTACGAACCAGCCCTCTTTCTGAACCCAGAGTTTTTGATTGATTGAGCGGTCAAGCTTGCCGGCCCATTGGTCAAATGTTGCGGCGTCCGGATCATTCCGGGCGCGGCACCACGCCGCCATTTGGCGGAAATAAGCCACCGCCAATCCATTGACCGCTGCATAGACATGCTGGTAACCGTCGGTGGCAATCTCAATCATCCTCCCGGAGCCAGGCCCGAAGTCCAGCAGGCCGTCTGGCCGGGCAAACCTTCTTTCAAGTTCAAAACCAAGCTGCTTCATCTTCTCAAAGACGGTGACGTTTCCCGCCGCCTGGTTCAAAAAATTCGTGTCACCGGTTTGGCGGAGGTAGTCCTGCAGAATTTTCATCGTCGCAAAAGGGCCTTGGGCGTACCAATGAGGGCTTGTGCTTGTCTTTCCATTCCAGGGCTCATAGCTGTTCTTGAGAAGGCCGGCACGGAGGTTACTCAGGAAGGCTTTCTGCAGGCCGGACGGATCCAGAAGACTCAACATCTCCGAAGCGTACGATGTGTCCCACGCAATTGTGAAGGTCCACGTTCCCACCGCATAGAAAGGTTGGATAACAAAGTTTTTACGGTCCCACCGAGACATGAGAACGCTCAGGATCGAGCGGCGGTAAAAATCATCAAAAGCGGGATCCGCCGTCGAGACTTCAGGAAGACGGTCCGCTGCCCACCGCAATTGCTTGCGCTCCGCTTGATCCGCAGCTTTCTCCCGTTGAGCAATGCCGGGTTGAATAGCGGAAGGCGGCGCGGCGGGAAGTTGCTGGAGAATAATCGCAAAGTCCGCGGTGCTTTTCGAATGGCCCGCAATCACCCAATGCCATCCCGCCTTATTGTGGTTAGGCAGGCTGCTCGCCACGCCGATCCTGATCTGGTTGTCTTCCAAGGTATTAAAGCTGGGATGGGTGACCGGGCTTGCGGGCTTTGGCTCGACGTGGGGAAAATCGAGGGACATCTCAGAGGCTCGCTGGTCCGGAATGACGGTCAGAACAAGGGGCTCCGATTTCCGGTTTTCGAGCTCAACCTTTAGATAGATTTCGTCGGCAACGGCGGAAACGCTGGCTTTGGTCTTGATTCTAAACGAAATCCAATGGCCCTTGAGGTCCTTGTCAAATGTTCCGGTCCGATAAAACGCATTCGGTTGCCAGTAGGCCCGCTGGAGAAGCATGACAAAAGGATCCCCAGGCGTGAAATTCAATCCCAATGGATGGGGTCCCTGGCCGGTCTGAACTTTATGCTCGTAGACTTCCGGCATAATATCTTGAATCAGGGTTCCTGTTTTGGCCTCGCGGAATGCGAGGTAGAACTTGTAATCGCGCACATCAATAGGTGGGAATTGGAGCCTTTGCAAACCTGTTACGCATTTATCCCGGATGGAAATAGCACCGCGACCATTGAAGAGGCGCAACATGCGGTCCGTGAACACAATCTGGCTGCGGGGCATGCCCAGCACCTCCGGGGTAAGCCACTCTGCCGAGCCAGCCGGGGCTTGATGTTCGCGCCCGGGAACTCCCCAGGGAATGTGCACTTGGGCCACGGCAACAGTGGCAGCTAGCAGGGTTGCGGCAATCAGCTTGATTAGGTATTGCGCTTTTGAGTTCATAAACTCCCCCCTTGTCGCTTTTGGCGATGGGTTGCAAGTTTTTCTGTGTGCCGGATTGGGTTGCCCTATATTGGGACGGCAGGCCCAAGGGGCCAATTTAAACTTTGCAACACATCCGATCTACCTGAGGCCGAAATCGATCATATCTTTTCGAAGCTCGTTTTCAACTTGCCGATCAAGACCGGCACTTTCACGAGAAGCTGCGGGAGGAGCACGGCATCCCGCTCCATCTGTTCAAGAACTTAGGAAACCTCTCCAACAACAGTGTGCTCCAGTATGCTCCCCTTCCGTGACGCGCAGGGCCGTCTCAAGGTTCTGTTTGCTTCCCGCAATAAATCAGGCCGGCTTCGCAGCCTTCAATACCTTATCCACCAGCGAGCCGGGCCCCGCCGCCTGCTTCAAATCCTGCCCCTGCAAGGCTGCCGGAATCGACCAGAGAATCATGTTCTGGTAGTAATCGGCGCCGTAGATGCGCTTTCCCGTGTCGCCGCTGACCACGTTGGGCTGCGTCCAGGTGTAGCCGTACTTTACCGAAATCCCCTCTAAGCAGGTCTTGAGAATGTGCAGGCCCACATCCTGCTGCCCGTTGTAGATGAAGGTCGCCGCCAGCATGTACACCTCGGGGGGAAAGTATCCGTAGGTCCCATAGCCAACGTGGGCAACCGGCTTGCCGTCGGGTTCGGTAAAGTTTGCCGCCCCGTAACGGTTAATCGCCACACAGGTCTCTTTAATCGTGTTCAGCGCGACCGGCACGCGGTCCTTCTGGAACACGCCGGGCAATCCGTGATAGCTGGTCATCCATTCCCCGTCCAATTGATAACCGAAGATCAAATCCGATTTCTTATTCAGTTCCGGCTCGTAGTAGCTCAAATAATATTTTCCTGCCCACAACTTCGACTCCATCAGCTTGCTCCCCGTTTCAATCCACTGCCGGCATTGGTTTGCAAACGCCGCATCTCCCATCTTCGTGGCCATCCGCTCGGCCATCCTGAGCATGGCCAAGTGAACGCCGCCGACGTGCGGGGTCATCCCAAACCAGCCGTTGCCTTCAAACCAATCGAGGCCGCCTCCGGGTTTGGCATGGGGTTGCGTAGGGTTTCGGTCGCCTGCCGGAACGCTGATGATTCCTTCGGGGCCAGGACGCAAATTCACCGTGTAAACCACCGCTTTCTTCAAGGACGGATAAAACTCTTTGAGGATTTCGTCGTCGCCTGTTGTCTGCCAGTAGCGATCAAACATGTCCACATAGCAGGGACCGTTAAGTGTGTTCTGGTAGCCCGGCGAGGGAGTGGCCATATCGCAAGGATCGGTGGCGCGATATCCTTCCGCCGCGTCTGCCGTGACTCCGCCAAAGACCCACGGAGGAGCCCCATCCGGATACTGGTAGCCTTTATATCCCTGCAAGGTTGACCGGGCCAGTTCGGGGAAAAAATAAACCAACGGCACGTTGCCATAGAAGCTGCACGGAATGCACTCGATCTGAGGACACTCCCGCGGGCACTCGCTCATCCCGAACAACCCGTCATCGGCTTTGACCCAGTTCTTGAGCGGCGGCTTCGCCTGCGCCCAGTAACCCGTCTTCGTCATCAGGTGCAAAATGTTGACCAGTGATTCGCGCAGCCATACGGGAAAGGATTGATCGCTATAAATTGCCTGCTGCCAGGAGAGCACGCGCTTGAGCAGGCTCGCATGATGTGCGGCCAAGTCCAGGGCTACGGCGGCGGCATCCTTGTATTTCCAGGCGTACATTCGTTCGTAGACGTTAAGCTTCTCCCCTTTCCACAGGGGCGAATACCATGCCAGGACGAATCGGACCACCTTTTCTTCGCCGGGCGAGAGCTCAAAATCCACTGCCGCCGAACCGCTGAAATCGCCCTCAGCGACTTTTGGCAAATGGCGTGGGATCGCTTGCCAATGCTGCCCGGTCGAGTAATCGTATCCTTGCACCGAGAGCCCTCCGCCCCAACGGGCGCTGTCCGAATCCATCACCCCAATAACGTAGCCATTACCTGTATCGGCACTGACCGAAAGTCCCCGAAAATGCTCTCCCTGAACTTCTTTCCGTCGAGCCGGAATGGTACCCTGCGCCACCGCTTCGGAGGCCCCGAACAATGGAAAGGGTTTCCGGGGGCTCGTGCGGGAGATCTGTGCCTCCGCCTGCGTGGGGCCTGGAAAACTGAAAGCCAGCGTGGCTTTCCGGGCTTCTTTTGAAAGGTTTCGGACATGCACTTCGAAGATCGCTCCCGGCGTATTCGATAACTCTGCATCCCCCGGGATAAACGGCGCCCAGGCTCGCAGTCCCATACTCAGCGGCCCCTCCAATTCGTACTCCAGATCGGCCACCGGGTAATGGCCCCAGTAATGAATATCCTTTGCGCTCTCGATGCCCGTCACCGGCTGCGTGGAGAGAATCCAGGTGCGGCCCCCACTGCTCAACCCCAAAAAACCGTAATGCAAGGGCCCCCGTGTCGGAACGCCGGAATTAAACAGGTTGCAGAAACCGAATGTGCCGTCCGTATCGAGGTCCAGCGACGCGGTTGCGATACCTCCCAACGGCATCCCGTGCGGCACTTCGTCCGTCCGCCGATAAACGATCCCGCACGCGGGCTCCGTAAACCCCCGAGCGTAAAACTCCGCCCACTGTTTGCTCGGTACTTGCGGCGGAAAGAGTTCGTACCCGTGTTCCTTATAAAACAACGTGGCTGTTTCTTCACCGCCGCCCTTGCCGGAAGTTGAGGACTTTCCGCAATCCAGCAGCAGCCCTCCTGAAACGGCTGTCATGCTCAATACCGAGTCCCTGATGAAACGTCGCCTGTCCATTCTCTTACCCCCGTATTCACCGCCGGCAATTCGATTCGCGGCCCCGCAATTCGCCGCAGTCCCTGAATATCTCCGGTGGTTGCCTGCGAATTATCACGCCCGTCGCTCTGTGTCAAGAAATAAAAGCTCTGCTGAGGAGAGTGTGGCGCCAACAGCAGTCTAACCGAACTCTCCTTCGCTCGGGACCAAGATGGCAGCCGCGGGCGCTCAGCATGACATCTGCCGGTGACTCGGCCGGGTCTTTGTTTGCAAGTCCGGCGGCAGGTTGGAATCGCCGCTTAAAGAGGACGCCGGAGGAGCGGCGGCGCGGGTGATAATAGGCTAGGATCGCTCCCGCTTGTCTTCGCTTCGTTTTTTAGCCCCTTACGTATTTTCAGCAACTTGGCTAGCTTTGTTTCAGGTTCGTTTTGGCTGTTTTTTCCACAGATGTCCTTTAGTTTCAACAACTTCAAAGCTTCGTTTTTGAAAAAAAGAATTCTTTTTTCTGTTTTCAGCTCCGGCGAACCCCAAAAACTGCCTTTCGATCTTCTTTTTGAACAACTTGCGACAGCACTCATGGTCATTTCCTTCGCGGGCGCCCTCAAGGCCCAAACCCCGCTGAGCACCTGAAAGGCTAGCACACTAGGCCTATTTTGTCAAGTCTTTTGTGCCGCGGTCCCGCGGGCGACATGCGCCGCGCCGGGCTACCTTCTACAGAATTCGCTCACTTGATGAAGTACCCGGCCACTCTCCACGTTCCGTCCTTATCCAACATGGCCGTGACGGTCTCAACCGCCGATTTCTTGTTCGCAAACGAGGTCTCGAACTCGATCACGACGTATTGGCCGTCGGGAACGCCCGGCAACGAGGTTTTGTACATCCTGGTCTTCACTTCGCGGGATACCAGCTTGCCGAGAGGCTTCCTGACCGCCCGCAACGACTGCTCCCACTGTCCCTGTGTGACGGCATTGCGGAAGAATGTGGCGGCCTCGTTCCAGCTCGCGGCGTATTTGCCTGCGTCAATAAGGCCCAGCCATTTCTCGGCAGCGCTTACCGCAGCTTTCTCTTTGTTCGCGTTCTGCGCCCTGCCCGCGACGGGAGCAAGGATCAAGCTCACAGCGATCAAACACGCAACTTTTCGGACCATCCTGCCATCCTTCCTCGCCCAACGATTGTAAATTTCCATTACGGCTTCGCAGTCGAGCGGTAGCATACCGCTCGCGGCCTTTCAAAGCAACGGGCCGATTTTGAGCTTCCGACATGGGCTTTGCAGCGTGCTTGCGGACCTCAGCAAATGCGCGGCAACTGCTCGCCGATCATGAGATCAACGATGCGCGTGCCGCCGATCTCGGTCTTCATCAGGACCAGCGGGGCATGTTCTTGGACCACGGTGCCGATCAGCCGGGCGTCGCGGCCGAAAGGATGAGCCTGCATTTTTTCGAGCACGGCTGCGGCGGCTTCGGGCGCCACAACGGCGACGAGTTTACCTTCGTTCGCGACGTAAAGCGGATCGAGTCCGAGAATTTCGCATGCGCCCTTCACGGCTTCGCGCACAGGAATCTCGCGCTCTTGGATCTCCATGCCAACCTTGGAGCGCGCCGCAATTTCGTTCAGGGTTGTTGCGACCCCGCCGCGAGTGGGATCGCGCAGGCAGTGAATTTCCTGGCTTGCTTCCAGCATGGAGGCAACCAGAGAGTGCAGAGGAGCCGTGTCGCTTTCGACGGCTCCCTCAAACTCCAGGTTTTCTCTTTGCGACATAATGGCGATGCCATGATCGCCGATGAAACCACTCAGGAGGATTTTATCGCCCGGGCGGGCGCGGTCCGCCGAAATGGCAACCGGCTTTTCAATAACCCCCAGTCCCGTGGTGGTGATGAAAATCTGGTCGCCCTTGCCGCGATTGACCACCTTGGTGTCTCCCGTGACGACCGAAACTCCGGCTTCGGCGGCGGCGGCTTGCATCGAGCCGGCGACCCGCCGCAGGTCGTCGGTCGAGAGACCTTCTTCCAAAATGAAGGCTGCCGTGATGTGGAGCGGGCGGGCGCCGCTCATGGCCAGGTCATTTACGGTTCCGTTGACGGCCAGCCGGCCGATGTCGCCTCCGGGAAAGAAAATCGGCGTCACTACAAAAGAATCCGTGGTCAGGGCCAGCCGGGTTCCGTCGAGCTCGAAAACCGCCTGGTCGTCGAGGCGCGCGAGATAAGGATTATTGAAAGCGGGAAGAAAGATTTTCTGAATCAGGTCGGCCGTGAGCTTGCCGCCGCTGCCATGACCCAGAACGATTTGCGGATGATCGGTGATGGGCAGCGGGCAGGCTGCCCCAAGCAGATTACCCTTGGCCTTTTCGCTCATCGCACTTCCTCTTTGAGATGGCGCCCATAGGTGTAGTAAGCGGCACAGGCGCCCTCGGCGGACACCATTGTTGCTCCGAGGGGATGCTCCGGGCTGCACAAGGCGCCGAACGCCGGGCAATCATGCGGCCTTTTGATGCCTCGCAGGATTTGGCCGCTGATGCAGATGGCGGGTTCTTCGGTGGAGATTTCCTGAACTTCGAACAATCGCTCCGCATCGTAGTCGTGAAATTCGGGCCGCAACTTGTAACCGCTGCGGGGAATAGCTCCCACGCCGCGCCATTTTCGGTCCCCGATCTCAAAGACGCTGAAGACGAGTTGTTTCGCGGCCTTGTTTCCCTCGCGCGTTACCGCGCGCCCATATTGGTTTTCCACTTCGGCGCGGCCCGATTCAAGCTGGCGAAGGGTAAGAAGCGTGCCCTCAAGCAGGTCCAGCGGCTCAAAGCCGGTGATGACAATCGGCACTTTGTAGCGCGCGCTGATCGGCTCATATTCCTCGTAGCCCATGACGGCGCAAACGTGCCCGGGCCCCAGAAATCCCTGTACCCGGTTATAGGGAGAATCAAGAATAGCCGTAATCGCCGGCGGCACAAGCACGTGGGAAACCAGGACCGAGACGTTCTTGATTCCTTCCCGCCGGGCGCGCCAGACCAGCATGGCGTTGGCGGGAGCCGTGGTCTCAAATCCGATGGCGAAGAAGACCACCTTTTTTTCGGGATTGGCGCGGGCGATTTTAAGGCAGTCGAGCGGAGAATAGACGACGCGGACGTCAGAGCCTTGCGACTTCAGCGTGAACAGGTCACACGTGGAACCCGGAACGCGCAGCATGTCGCCAAAAGAACAGAAGATGACCTCAGGCCGCCGCGCGATGGCGTGGGCTTTGTCAATCAACTCGAGGGAAGTGACGCAGACCGGGCAGCCCGGGCCGTGCACAAGTTCAATGGCCTCCGGCAGCAGCCTGTCGATCCCGTATTTGACAATCGTGTGCGTTTGCCCGCCGCACACTTCCATGAGGACCCAGGGGCAAGTCTGGATGCGCCGGATCTCCTCGATGAGCTTGCGGGCGATTTCCTCGTTGCGATATTCGTCGAGATATTTCATGGCCCCTTGCCTCCTGCCGCGGGCTCTTCACCGTCCGGCGCTTCCAGTTCGCTCAACTGTCCCATCTCTTCGAGCAGTTTGTAAGTGCGCGCCGCCTCCTCTTCATCAACCTTGCTGATGGCAAAACCCACGTGGACGACGACGTAATCGCCGACTTCGGCTTCCGGTGTGTACTCGAGACAAGCCTCGCGCACAATCCCGCCGAACTGCACTTTGGCCATCCGCAATCCGTTAACGTCGAAGGATTCCAACACCTTGCCGGGAATGCCCAGGCACATATTATCCACCTCGCGCGATCAATTCGTTCGCAATCACCGCTTGCCCGAGAGAAATGCCGCCGTCGTTGGGCGGGACTTTCGCGTGCAAGAAAACTTCAAACCCGCCGCCACGAAGCTCCGCCGCCGCGCGCTTCACCAGAAGCATATTCTGAAAAGTGCCGCCGCTGAGGCAAACTTTGTTCAGGCCGTCGGTTGCCCGCAAGCGCCGGCATACTTCGCCGATGACTTTTGCCAGAGTGTTGTGAAACTTGGCGGCCATCACCCCTACCGGCTCGCCTTGTTGGACGTCACGCACAATCCGTTCAATCGCGGGGCGCATATCGATTTCCCACGGTTCGCCGGCAAGGATATCAAACGGATAGCTCGCGTCAATATCCTCGATGGCCGCCATTTCCAGTTCGATGGCCGCCTGGCCTTCGAAATTGATTTCCTGGCGCAGGCCCAGGAGGGAAGCAACCGCGTCAAACAGCCTGCCGCACGAGGAAGTCTGCACGGTATTGATTCCCTTGGCCAGCATTGTTTCAACCAGAGCCAGTTTCCTTTGGGGGATTTGCCGGAACAAGGGCAGATCCAGCCCGCTGATCTTTTCGCCAAAGGTTTCGCGTAGATAGCTGAGGGCTGAGCGCCAAGGTTGGCGGACCGCTGCGTCACCCCCTGCCAAAGGAATGTAGCGGAAATGGGCGCGGCGCTCGAAGCCGCTGAAATCCGCCACCATAAATTCTCCCCCCCAGATTTGCCCGTCGGTTCCGTAGCCGGTTCCGTCGAAAGCTACACCGATCACTTTCTGCCGCAAATGATTCTCCGCCATGCAACTGGCGATGTGCGCGTGGTGGTGCTGCACTCCGACCTTTTGAATATCCGGCAAACCCTGAGCGAACTTGGTGCTCATGTAGAGGGGATGCAAGTCATGAGCCACGATTCGCGGTTCGACGTGAAACAGCTTTTTGAGGTTGGCGAGCGTTTCCTCGAAGAAGACGAGCGTCTCGTAATTTTCAAGATCTCCGATATGCTGGCTCAAGATGGCATAGCGATTCTTGGTGAGGCAAAACGCATTTTTGAGTTCTCCTCCGCACGCCAGGATCTCTTGGAAGTTGAATCCCAGGTCAATGGGACAAGGCGCAAATCCGCGCGAGCGCCGGAAGACGCGCTGCTTGCCTTCGAAGACCCGCACAACCGAATCATCGGCCCGCATGTGGATTTCGCGGTTGTGGAGCAAATAGGAGTCGGCGATCCCGTGAAGCCGCGGCCACGCGTGGCGGTTGCGGCTGACAATAGGTTCTTCGCTGATATTGCCGCTGGTCATCACCAGGGCCTTGAACGCCGGGGGACCCGAATCACCGAAAAGCAGATGGTGGAGCGGAGTGTAAGGCAGCATAACTCCCAAGGTCCGGTTACTGGGAGCCACGGCGGGTGAAATCGTGGTATCCGGTCGCCGGGGCAAAATAACAATCGGTCGTTGAGCATCGAGCAGCGCATCTCGATCGGCGTCCGAAAGGAAACAAAAGCTCTCGACGGATTCAAGGTCACGGGACATCAGCGCGAAAGGCTTATCGCTCGGCCGCTTGCGTTCTCGCAACCGGCAAACCGCCGGGTGATTCCCGGCGTCGCAGGCCAGATGAAATCCACCGAGACCTTTGACGGCAACAATCTCGCCCTCCAGCAGCCGCCCGCGGACCTGCTGAAGGATTGAAAGGCTGGACTTTGGTGGATCAAACACGATGGGGTTTTCGCGGGATAAAGCGCCGCCTTCCGCCAAAGCCAGCGAGGGGCCGCAGTCGGGACAAGCATTCGGCTGCGCATGGAAACGGCGGTTCGCGGGGTCGTCATATTCGGCCTGGCATCGCGCGCACATGTGGAACGGAGCCATCGTGGTGAGAGGGCGGTCGTAAGGGATATCCTGAATAATCGTGTAGCGCGGCCCGCAGTTTGTGCAGTTGGTGAAGGGGTAACCGTAGCGCCGGTTGTCCGGGTCCGTGAAATCCCTCAAGCAATCTTTGCAGGTTCCAACATCGGGCGAGACCAGCACAAACTTTTGCTGCTCGGACAGACTTTCAAGAATCCTGAATCCTCGCTCTCCATTCGGTTCAACTTCTGAAATGGCGACTTCAGCGATTCGCGCCAAAGGAGGTGACTGGCTTCTGATGCCCTCCAAAAAGAGAGTCAATTTCGGCTCGCTTCCCTCGATTTCGGCAATCACGCCGTCGGAGGAATTCAGGACGTAGCCGGATAAGCCGAGATCTTGCGCAAGGCGGAAAACGAAGGGCCGGAAACCGACTCCTTGCACGATGCCGCGGACGCGGACCTGTTTGCGTTTCCTGATCGTGCTGCCTTCGAGCGGGAGCATGGTTGGCATCGCCGTCCTTTATCACGCGCATCCTTAAGTCTACCCTATAAAGTACCAACACATTCCGCAGTTAAGCAGGGCTCCTTGCGCGGGGAAAGTCAACTGGCCGTGCTTTCGTGGGAAGCCAGTCCGGGACTTCCGGGCATCGGCTATGCCTGCGGGTTGGGCCGATTGCGAACATGGATGTTGCAGTTTCTGCCGTGTGCGTTACACTTGCGGCTCAGGAGTCCACACGAACTTGCGAGGCGAGGGATGACGAAACCAAGTGTTTGCTATGTCGGTGTCGATCTGGGAGGAACCAGTTTACGGGCTTTGGCGGTCGATAGTGAGAACAAGATCCTTGCAGTCAAGAAGATTCAGACGCTGCGCGGCGCCAGTCCTGCCCGGCTGATCCAGAGGATTGCGGCACTCGTCGAAAGGACTCTCGATGAGGCGGGCGTAAGCCGCTCGAAGGTTCGGGCGGTCAGCATTGGCGCTCCGGGGCCCATCGACCGGGTTCGAGGCGTCGTTGAGGAAGCGCCAAACCTGGGATGGAAGAGAGTCCCGCTTCGGTCGGAGCTGCGCCAGTTGTTGCGCGTTCCGGTCTTTGTCGAGAACGACGTTAACGTGGGGCTTATGGGCGAGCACGCGCTCGGCGCGGGCCGCGGCGTCAAAAACGTGGTGGGAATCTTTGCCGGTACGGGCATTGGCGGCGCTTTGATCTTTGATGGCAAACTTTACGAGGGCAGCCGCGGAGGCGCGGGAGAAATCGGCCATACGGTTCTGCTGGTTAACGGACCTCTTTGCGGCTGCGGCCATCGGGGCTGCGCGGAAGCGCTGGCCAGCCGGACCGCTATGGAGCGTGATGTCCGGGCCGCCATCAAGGCGGGACGCAAAAGTCACGTGTTAAGGATCATGAAAAAGAAGAAAAAGGAGCGCATGACCAGCAGCATCATTGTTGCCGCTCTCAAAAAGAACGATCCGGTCATGCAAGAGGTCATGAAGCGCGCTCAGTATTACCTGGGGATCCTGGCGGCGAATGCGGTGAACCTGCTCGATCCGGAGTGTGTGGTTTTCGGCGGCGGAATTGCCGAAAGAATGAAAGGCGATTTTGTCGATCCTATTCGGGAGACGGCGTATCAGTATTTTTTGCGCCGTCCAGACCCCAAGGGCGTCAAGATTGTTCCCGGACAACTGGGCGACAACGCGGGAGCCCTCGGGGCGATCGTTCTGGCCAGGCAGCGGCTGGGCGTTTGAAGGGGATTCCGTCTATATCTGTGACACTCACGTGACGATCAGCAATTTTGATCCCTCTAGGGATCAACCTCTAGAAGTATTTGGAATTTCCCGCGCGTGATCGGGGAGAGTGGATTCCCGGAAGGCAGGCCCCTCTGCCTTTTACAGCGCGTCCATAAACACAAAGTAGGATGAGCCCCATTGCTCGGTAGGAATCGATCCGCGAGGCCGGCAGGTAAGAATGATCCGAAAACCCTCCGTGGCCGAAGGCGAGTCTCGAAAAAGACTTTCTGTGTCCGGAACGTCTCCGAGGACGGGCTCGACGAGAGCCAGTTTTTCCAGAATGGGATAGATGATTTCTGCGGCGGGTGACATGGAAGTTTCAAAGCCGTCCGTGACGAACCTCATCATGGCGCCGATCTCGTAGAAGTGCCACGCCAGGCACGCACAAAAAGCCACCGCCTTTTCGAACTGTTCGAGCGTTTCGGCCCGGGCGTTGGGAAGCCGGCGGTCAAAAACCAAACCCAGGCGCCGCTCGTCTTCGCTCGCGAACTCCCGGACTTTCAATTGCCGCGCTTTCGCTGTGGCCTTCCAGTCCACATGCCGCGCCGTGTCCGTTTGCTGATAGTCGCGGATGGCATAGAGATCGTGTCCGCGGCCTTTCAGGTAACTCTCCACTTCACTCCCAAGTAACGGCAGAATCTCATAAAACTCCTCGGTGGGATCGACCTTCGGCAGCACCAGGGCTTCCTGCCGGCTGGGTACGGTGTGTGCCTTGCGAAGAAAACTGAAAGGGAACATGGTGCTGACCCGAAGGCCCTCCTGGGAATAGCGGCCGCGGCGCGGGAATGTCAACTCGACGCTCTGGCTCACCGAAGAATGGGGAGGAATGTAGGGGATGTAAAGGGTCTCGTTGAGGATAGCCGGCTCAAGCGCTTGGCCGGGCTTCACGCGCTTTCGGCGCGAAGGCGTTTGAGCGGATAGGGTGAGAGAAAACGAGGCAAAATAGCGCTTCAGGTTCGCCAGGCGAAGTCTGGCCACAGCGGGTTGCCCGGCAAAGACATGCTCGGGAAGGACGAGCGCAAGCTCCAAGCCGGCAAGCATGAACCTCGAAAGAACGCCGGAAACTAGAATCCCCGCGAGCAAACAAGACAGGACAATGTACAGGAGATTATTGCCGGTGTTCAGGGCTGCAACCGCAATCACGGCGATGACCGCGAGATAGGCGCCGCCCTCCCAGGTGAATTCGTATTCGACCTTGGTCATCCAGCGGTCGAGTGCAGTGCGGCGGGCGAGATAGGGAACAACCTTGATGGCAACCAGTCCCGCCAGGAGCAGCGAGATGACCGCGATTGCAGCCCCCAGCACGTACCGGCCAGACTCCCGCAGCGAGGTGGCATAGAGCGCCAGAAAAAGAGAAAGCGTCAGCGCCAAAAGAGCCAGGAAGAAGCGCCGCCAGGCGGCGCGGTCCACAGGCGTGAACCCTTCTCGATATCGGGCCCTGAACCTTCGCGTGCCCTCGGGCTGGACGTATGTTACCGCCATACCAGGGTCTATTGTATGACACTCGGCACGGAAACATCCGAAATGCTTCACGCCATCTGCTAACATGGGTCAAGCACGTGACGTCCCATCAGCCGGGCAAACAGGCGCGTGCTCAAATCCAACTCAAGAGAGGTTTGACCCATGGCAAATGCGGCCGATCGCGACATCACCAAGGAAATCATGATTGCGTATATTGCCCACAGCAACGCGGCAGGTGCGCTGTTTAACCCGGACGGCATTAAGGGCCTGCAATTCGAGGTGGTGTGGGAGCGCATCATGAAAATGGTTTCGGAGTCTGTCAGATAGTTTCGACGCGTACAGGTGTTTGACTTCGCACGGCGCCGTCGGCTAATCTGAGAATGGCTGATTTCTGTCCGCTTTTGGTCCACCATGCGAAGAATATACCTGGACAACAACGCGACGACTCCCGTGGCGCCGGAAGTCTTTGAGGCGATGAAGCCGTACTTCCTCGATGACTTCGGCAACGCGTCATCGATTCACTGGTACGGCCAGCGCGCCAAAGCCGCCCTGGAACTGAGCCGCGAACGCGTTGCACGCCTGCTGAACGCCCGGCCCAGCGAAATCGCCTTTACCAGCGGCGGAACGGAATCCGACAACGCGGCGCTGGTGGGGATTGTGGAAGCCTCGCGCTCCGAGAAGAAGCACGTCATCACCACCACGATCGAGCACAGCGCAGTCCTGCATACGGCGAAGGCTCTCGAAAAGCGCGGCGTGCGCGTCACTTACGTTCCCGTAAGTGCGAGCGGCATTGTCGACCCCAGTGAAGTGGAAAAGGCCATCGGCGCGGATACCGTCCTGATTTCCGTCATGCACTCGAACAACGAGCTGGGAACGATTCAACCGCTCGATGAGATCGGCCGCATCGCTCGCGAGCGCGACATCTACTTCCACACGGACGCTGTGCAGTCTGCCGGAAAAGTTCCGGTGGACGTTGAAAAGCTGGGCGTGGACCTGCTTTCGCTGTCCGCGCACAAGCTCCACGGACCCAAGGGCGTGGGAGCGCTTTATATCCGCCGGGGAACGGTTTTGCGTCCACTGCTTTACGGCGGCCATCACGAACGCGACCACCGGCCCGGCACCGAAAACGTTCCCGGCATTGTGGGCTTGGGAAAGGCTGCCGAACAGGCTGCTGAACATGGGACGAACGACGCCGAGCGCGTGGGCGCGCTGCGCGACCGCCTGGAGGAAGGAATCCTCAAGAGCATTCCCCTGACATCCGTCATCGGCGATCGGTCGCGGCGTGTGCCCGGCACCACCAATATCAGTTTTGAGTATATCGAGGGCGAGGGCTTTGTGATCGCCATGGACCTGCGAGGCATTGCGTGCTCGACCGGAGCTGCGTGCTCCTCCGGCTCGCTTGAGCCTTCTCACGTCCTCACCGCCATCGGCCGCAGAGAGCAGGCGCGGACAAGCATCCGTTTCAGCCTGGGGCGCTTCAACACCTCCGAAGATATCGACGATACACTTGAGGTTTTGCCGCGCGTCGTCGAACAGCTTCGCTCGCTTTCACCGCATTATAAAAAAAGTGCCATCGCCGTCTAAAGGGCTCATTCAACTAAAGTCTAGAACTTCTATGACGATCGCAGTAGCAATGAGTGGCGGAGTGGACAGCTCCCTGGCCGCGGCGCTGCTCGCAGAAAACAACTCGTCCGCAGCCTCGAACGGCTCGCCCCGAGTGGTGGGCATGACCATGCAGCTCTGGAACCAGCGCCGGCTGCCCGCGCTGCTGGGCCTGGAAGAGGGAGAAACGCCCGCTCGCGCAAGTGGCCGCTGCTGCTCGCTCGATGATGTCTACGACGCGCGCCGCGTGGCAACTTTTCTGGGATTGCCCTACTATGTGGTCAATTTCGAAGACCGTTTTGAGCAGGATGTCGTGCGGCCCTTTGTGGAAAGCTACCTGGCGGGCGAGACGCCCATTCCCTGCAGCCAGTGCAACACGGAAATCAAATTTGCGCAATTCATTGAGACGGCTCTCAAGATCGGCGCTGACGCTGTCGCCACCGGGCACTACGCGCGGGTTCGCCGGGATGATGAGTCCGGGCGCTACCGGCTGCTGGCCGGCCGCGATCCCTCGAAGGATCAGTCCTACTTTCTTTGCGGACTCACGCAGGAGCAGCTTGCGCGCACGCTGTTCCCGCTGGGTGAATTCACCAAGGATGAGGTCCGGGCCATGGCCCGCGAGAGAAATCTCCCGGTGGCCGAAAAGCCCGACAGCCAGGAAATCTGTTTCGTCCCCACGGGGAATTACCGCCGCTTCATCGACGCCTATCTCTCCGAGCAGGGCAAGCGAGTTGAGTCCGAAGGCGGCGAGATCGTCTCAACCGACGGCCGCGTGCTCGGCCGGCATCAGGGACTGGAAAACTACACGGTCGGCCAGCGGAAGGGTCTGGGGTTTGCCACCGGAACTCCCCTCTACGTCATCGGGCTTGACCCGGCCCGCCACCAGGTTGTGGTGGGTTCCAATCAAGAACTCCTGAAGAGCCGCTTGCGGGTGCGCGATGTCAACTGGATTCGCCCGGTCGGCGAAGGCGAATCTTTGGCTGCGCACGTCAAGATTCGCAACAAGCACTTGCCCGCCCCGGCCCGCGTTGAGGCAGGTGAGAATGCCGAAGCGCAGGTTGAGTTCTCAAGCCCCCAGCGGGCCATCACCCCTGGCCAGGCCGCCGTCTTTTACGACGGCGAGGAAGTTGTCGGCGGCGGATGGATTTCCCAAGTCCTCGACTGACGCACCACGCAATGCCCCTTCGGGAAACGATGTGCTCACCGCCTCAGTTCACTTCGTAGTCGCAGGGGCGGCGAGAAGCCACTCACCCGTTGCGTTCGATAAGAACTTCCACGTCGCGGGCATCAGGCGGCGCGCCGAAGGGTTTTTGAGCAATTCTTCCCTCAACTTCCGCAGGTCTTCCGGGCGGTCGATATCCGGGCAGGGTTCGAGAACCGCGCAGGAGAACCCGTGCGCGAGCAAATAATCGAGCGTGTCCTCGAAAGTAAACTCACTTCCAAGGCGGACGTTGCGGAACAGGCCTGCAACGGTCTGGCGAAGTCCGATCAGGTAATAGCCGCCGTCGGGACACGGCCCGAGCACCGCATCAACCATGCGCAATTCTTCGAAGGCCAATCGCAAAATTGAGGGAGAGAGCATGGGGGAATCCGTGCCGATAACCAGCGCTCGCGAGTGCTGCCGAAGAAGCAGCCTGAAAGCTTGATCAAGTCGTTCGCCCAGATCCCGGCCGCGCTGTTTCTGGCACCCAAAATAACGGGGCGCCATGGACGGCGGAATGGCGCCGCCCGCGACGAACAGATAACGGACGGCCTTTCCCTTCAGCCTCGCAACTTTGCGCAAGGTGTCCGCAACGAGCGCCCGGTGAAACTCTGCCGCGCCTTCCCGGCCCAAAGCCGGAATAAGCCTTGTCTTGGTTTTTCCTGGAATTGCGGCGCGCGCGAAGACTGCGAGCGCCGGCGAAGCGTGCGCTTCGAGGGGTTGGGGATCGGGGGACTTTTGGCGCTTCAGCAAGTTCGTCGTTAGGGCGCGCACACTTCAGACGGGCGCGGCCGCAAGGGGCTTTCGATCGAGCGGAACCGAGCAGTCTGGACTTGCAGCTTTCAGGCTAGATAAACATCTGCTCGTCTTGCGGCACATCGCTCGCGCGGCCTGGCCGGCGCCGCGAAAGAAAGAAGTCCATCCCGGCCTGCACGCCTTTCACGATGGCCGATACTTCCGTGACCGGCCCAATAATGTTCCGTTGCACCGCCGTCGTGGTTTTTTCAATTTTTTCGAGCACGTCGGTGATCGTCTGATCGATACGAACGATTTGCAGCCGGCCCTTGTCCAGCAATTCGTCCAGCACCGCATCGACGCTGTTGGTGCCCTCTCGAAGGGCCCGGCTGACCTCAACAAGGTTGGACATCACCGTGCGCAGAGGTTCGCGGGTATCCGTTACGATGTCCGTCACCGACTGCGCAAGCGGATCGAGCCGCCGCATTACATCCGAGCGAATGCCCGTTACATCCTTTTGAAGGCGGCGGATGGCCGTGTAGATGCCGAACATCGCAAAAGCCTGCACCACGATAGCGGCAGCGGCGATGATAATGAAAATCGTCAACAGAGTCTCATGAGCCATGCTTTACACTCGGCCGCCTGAGCCACAGAAAAGGGTGGCTCGGTTAGGATGCCTTGCCCTTTTCCTCACGATAAGCTTGCTTGCCCGCCTCAAGCGCCGCCGAAAGTTGCTCCTTCTGCTTGTTGACAACGTCTTTGGCCTTGTCGACGTATCCTTCCGCCTGCCGGCGATAATCCTGGCTTTTTGCGGCCACCTTTTCCCTGCTCTCACCGGCTTTCTGAGAGATGTAATCGCGTGTTTCCTTGCCTGATTTCGGAGCAAAAAGCAGGGCTAAAATAGCTCCAATCCCCGCTCCTGCCAGAAAAAACGCTATATTTGATCCGCCGTTGTTCTCACTCATCGAAGACCTCCTCACCTCTTAGGCAACGAGCTTAACTGCAAATTCCTTCCCTTTTTCGAAGGCCTCCTCAGCCTGCTTGCGGATTTCACGGCCTTGTTCGGTGACAAAATCCATGCCGTCTTCCGCCTTACGGGAGATCATTTTTCTGGTTTCTTTGCCGGTTTTGGGAGCGTAAAGGAGCGCCGTAACAGCACCGATGCCGATTCCTGTTGCCAGCATTCCTAGACCATAAAGTACTCTTTTCATATTCATGGTTACCCTCCGATCTGCAAATAAACTATCAAAGTCCAATCAGATTTTCAACAACAAACTTTTTATTATTAAAGCAATTATATATAGACCGTCCGGACTATGTAATATTGTCTTGCGCATCCGTCCCGGCCAGGTATTCTTTGATGCGAGCTGCCTGAGTGGCGGTGACGATTTGGGACAATTCCGCCTCTCCTATCGAGCGCAACTTGCTAAGGCTCCCAAAATGCTCCAGAAGTTTTCTGGCGGTCCGCTCGCCCACGCCCGGTATCTCCCGCAACGCCGAGGTCAACTCGCGACCGGAGCGCCGCTTGCGGTGGAACGTCACCGCAAAGCGGTGAGCCTCATCTCGGACCCGTTGAATTAGATGCAAAACCGGCGAGTGATGGTCAAGAACCACCGGCTCGCCCTCGCGGCCCTGCACGTACAGGATTTCCTCCCGTTTGGCGATACTCACGAGCGGCTGGTTGATGATCTCCAGTTCCGCCAAGGCCTTTGCGGCGGCATGGAGCTGCCCAACGCCGCCATCGATCAGGATCAGGTCCGGCAGGGGCTTGTTTTCCTCCCGCAAACGCCGGTATCGCCTGCCGACCACTTCTCTCATACTGGCAAAATCATCGTTTTGCGGAACCGTCTTAATAATAAACTTGCGGTAATCAGATTTCTTCATCTGCCCGCCTTCCCACACCACCATGGAAGCCACGATGTCGCTCCCCTGGATGTGGGAGACATCGAACGCCTCTATCCGGCGCGGCGGCTTGGCGAGGTCGAGCGCGTCGGCAAGATCTTCGAGCATCTCGCTGGCTTTCGGCTTCAGGACTCTGAATCTCCGTTCAAAAGAATGCCGGGCGTTGCGGGCCACCAGTTCCAGCAGCGCCCGGCGGCGGCCGGCCTCCGGAATCAGAATGTGAACCGGCTTGCCTCTTTTCTCCGACAGAAGTTCTTCCAGAAGTTCCTGGTCCTCAAAACCCACCGGCACGTAGATTTCACCGGGCACATCCTGCTGATCGAGGTAGACCTGCTTGACCAGCGCGGCGAACACGTTCCCAAGATCGGGCTCGTCCAGATCCTCCCAAAAGAATTCCCGGCGGTCTACGGTGCGGCCGTTGCGCATGTGGAACAGGTCGACCGCCATTTGCTTCCCTTCGCGGTGGAAACCGAAAATGTCAAAATCTTCTCCGGAAGAAGCCGCCATCTTTTGACGCTCGCGGAGCTGTTCCATGGTGGCGAGCTGGTCGCGGTAGCGCGCCGCTTCCTCGTAACGCCGGTCTTCAGAAGCGCGCCTCATGCGTTCGCGGAGTTCGCGCGCCAAATCGCCTTCGCGGCCTTCGAGCAGCATCCGAACGTCGTGGACGGCCTCGCCATATCTCTCCGGTGTCGTCAGCTCCTCCACGCACGGGCCCAGGCACCGTTTGATGTAGTACTGAAGGCAGGGGCGCGGATGGTAGCGATCGAGGTCCACCTTGCACGAGGGCACGAAAAAGCACCGGTGAATCAGGTCCACAATCCGGTAAGCGAGGCTGGCGGGAAAATAAGGACCGTAGTAGCGCGACCCGTCCTTCTTCAGCCGGCGCGTCACGTAGACGCGCGGAAAGCGTTCCTGCATGCTGAGCTTGATGTAAGGATAGGTTTTATCGTCGCGCAGCAGAACGTTATAGCGCGGCTGGAATTGCTTGATGAGGTTGTTTTCCAGCGCCAGCGCTTCCTTTTCGTTGTCGACCAGAATGGTTTCAAGATCGGCCGCCGCCGCGAGCAAGCGGTCGCGCTTTTCATCGCTGGGACGCGATTCCTGAAAGTAGGAACGGACGCGCTGCCGCAACGACTTGGCTTTCCCCACGTAAATGGGGCGGCCAGCCTGGTCCTTGAAAAGATAGACCCCGGGCCGCGCGGGCAAGTCTTCCGATTTTTCAAGGTCGATCACGTTTTGTTCCCTGCTCCTACTATTATCGTTTACCAAGCGAAAAGGCGGAAGAAGGCCGTCAAAGGGTTGACACCCTGGCGGCCGCGGCAGAGAATTTAAGAATGCGCCGTTTTGCGATCGGATTTTTCATCGTGCCTCTGCTGCTCTCCTGGCAGGCCGCTTGCCTCGGGGCGCAGGCCGCGGCTCCTCGCAGCGAAGAGAGCGGCGATTCATACGTTCCGCCGCCTGCCTGGAAGTCTGTGGAGATTGGCAATTTTTATCTGGGCCGGAAGGACTACCGCGGAGCGATCAGCCGTTACAAGGAAGCCATTCACACCGATTCCGACTACGCTCCCGCCTACCTGCAACTGGGCAAAGTCGATGAGAAGCTGGGGCACAAGCGCGAGGCGCTTGCCGCCTACCGGAAGTACTTGAACGCCCTCCCTTCCGAGAAGCAGGCCGAAGAGGCCAAGGACGCGCAGAAAGCCATCCGGCGCCTCGCGAGCGAACTCCGGGATTCGGGCCGAACGCAGCCGAAAGCCCGCTCCGCGCAGAAGTGAATTACTGGACCAGTTCAGGTCCTGACTTATCGAAGTACTCACTGAGGATGCCTTTGGCCCGCTCGGCGTCCTCATCGCGAACCAGCAGAGGAACCTCCAGGAACGGCAGCATCTCGACGGAAGTCTCGCCCGGCAGAATGGAAGGAATTCCCCGCGCTCGCAGCAGGCTGCGCGCGAGATCGGCATCGAGCAGCGCCGTGTGTCCGGAGAAGGTGCGGATACGCACCATCTTGACTTGCGGCGAATCGCGCTCGGGGCCGGCGCCCACAAGCGACCGAAACCATCCTCCGATGACTCCCGTTGGGTCCGCCGCGGGCGCTTCCTTGTCTTCCACGGCGGGAGGCGAGCCGGGAACAAGCGAGGCTTCACAGTCTTCACACTTTCGCGTGCCTTCAACGTATTCGGTTAAACAATCCGGGCAGTAGGGCATGGGCGCCATCTCCTGCCGTAAGTATAGCGCGTCCGGAAGCGCGAAACGAGCACAGTGCTTGCCGCCGGGCGGCGCTACCAAAAACGCCGTCACTATATTTTGTAAACATCAGTAGTGGAGAGCGACGGCCCGGACAGGCTGGCTCCGTCTAACTTGGTGTCCGGTTCGTTTTTTAGCCCCTTACGTATTTTCAGCAACTTGGCTAGCTTCGTTTCAGGTTCGTTTTGGCTGTTTTTTCCACAGCGATCCTTTGTTTTCAACAACTTCCTAGCTTCGTTTTGTAAAAAAAGAATTCTTTTTTGCAAAATTTCGCTCGCTTCCCTGCTCTTCACAAGCTAAGCTGCTTTGCGTTATATGGTTAGGACCACACCGGGGGCCGGATCGGGCTGGAATTGCGGTAGGCATCGCTTCTCTCTTTTGGGCCGGAAAAACTGCCAAATCCCCGGCCAGAAACACTATAATAGCCTACACCATGTCGCGCGGAAAGTCAAGGTGTTTTTGACCGATCTGTAGCGGCGGTCTATGACCACGGCTGTCCAAATTAGCGGCTGCGAAAAACCTAATTTGGACAAGCCTGGTCTGTACCGCCGGTCTTTACTATGCACAAAAAAGCCGCCGCTCAGGCATGCAGTGCATGCCGCCGAGCAGTAAATCGCCGCAGACCTCAAGAGCGACCAAACGCCCGCACACATCGCAAGAACCGCGATGTATGCGCCACCCGCGCCACCAGCTTCCGCACCCAGCGCTCGCTCACCTTTAACTGCGCCCCAGCCTGCTTCTGCGTCAGGTGTCCCTTTTCTGCTTCGTGCAACACCTTCAACCGATCCCGCTCTCTTGCACTCATCCACAGCTCCTGTTGTCTGTTCATCCCGACAGTTTGCCGGTTTCTAACAGGAACTTCTTACTTTGCTGCAATAGGATCTTTTCACTTTGCTGCGACAAGGTGTCAAGCAAGGGTTGACAAATGGGATTCATCAGAATAGGCTTCCGCGCCATAGGAGCAATTAGTGATTAGCCGTTTTGATACTTAAGAATCGATGCAGGCAACAACCTCGGTTTCGGAGGGATGAGCAGGAAGAGAGGATTATGGCGGACAAAAACATCTTTGCCGGGTTCGGAGGCTCCCGGCGCGAGTTTCTGTTTGGAATGACGGGGCTGGCGCTGGGGACGGCAACGATGAGCGGGCCCCTCCGCGCGGCGCAGCAAGGCGAAATTGAACTTGTCCGCGAGGGCCAGTCGCGCTACAGCATTGTTCTCAGCCGGAAGGCATCCCTTTCTGAAGAGCGCGGCGCTCATGAACTCCAGCACTTTTTGCAGGAGATGTCAGGAGCGCAACTTCCCATCACGACCGGAGCGGATTCAGGAGGCGGAAATTGGGTTTTTGTAGGCCAGAGCGAGGCGCTGGATGCCTTAAAGCCCGGCATTCGGTTCGCGGCGCTTGGCCCGGAAGGTTTTGCGCTTAAGACGGTGGGAAGGAACCTGGCGATTGCCGGCGGCCGCGAGCGCGGCACAATGTACGGCGTCTCAACGTTTCTCGAAAAGCTCGGCTGCCGCTGGTTCACTCAAGATGTGAGCCGCATTCCGCGCCGCGCGACCCTCACGATAACTCCGCTCGACGAGGTGCAGCAGCCTGCCTTCGAGTACCGTCTGCCCTTTATGACCGAGGCTCGGGATAAGAGCTGGGCGGCTCGGAATAAGGTGAATGGCGGGCTGGAGACCGGCCTCGATGCCTCGACGGGAGGATCGATCAAGTATTATCCCTTTGTCCATTCCTTCTACACGATGATTCCTCCCAAGCAATACTTTGCAGAACATCCAGAGTATTTCTCGTTGATCGACGGCAAGCGGACGTTTAACCACGCTCAGCTCTGCCTGACCAACGCCGGGCTGCTGCGCGTAGCAACGGAAACCGTGCTGGGCTGGATTAAAGAACATCCGGAAGCGGAAATCTTCTCGGTCTCGCAGAACGACTGCAATGGATGGTGCGAGTGCGCGAACTGCCAAAAAGTGGTTGAGGAAGAAGGAGCCATTTCCGGCCTGCTTCTGCGCTTTGTTAACGCGCTAGCCGCACAGGTGGAACGCCGCTATCCCGGGAAGCTGATTGATACCCTGGCTTACCAGATGACGGAGAAGCCTCCGCTTAAAGCGAGGCCGCGGCCGAACGTTCGCGTGCGGCTTTGCCCCATCGGCAACTGCGAGGCCCATCCTATTGAAACCTGCCCGCACAGCCTCTACTTTATGCGGAACCTTCAAGGATGGGCTGCCATCACGCACCAGATCTACGTCTGGCATTACACCACGAACTTCTCTCATTATCTTCTTCCCTTCCCCGATTTCGACGAACTTGCCGTGGACACGGGGATGTACCGCCGCCACGGCGTCGTCGGGATATTTCTTGAGGATGATGGGGAGCCCGGCGGGGGCGGCCACAATGCGGAACTGCGGGCTTATGTGATGGCTCACCTGCTTTGGGACCCGGCGTGCGATGTGGCACAACACTTGAACGAGTTTCATGAGGCGTACTACAGCCGAGCAGCCCGGCCGATGCGGGAGTATTTTAATTTCCTGCAGCGGATGGTTCGCTTTCCGCCGCGAGGAGAGGGCCAGCACATTTTTATCCGGCGCTCGCCCGCTTTTTCGTCCGCAGACTTCCAGGAAGCCAGGAAACTTTTCCGCGAGGCGGAGGAGTTGGCCGACGGCGAGGTGATTCGCGGCCGCGTCCGGAAGGCCCGGCTGTCCATGGATTGCGCGGAACTGCTGGCCTCGAAGCGCTTTCAGGCGCAGCAAGGCCAATACGCTCCCGTTGACCTGGCGGGCCTCACGGAGCGTTTCCATCATTTCATGGCTGACGCGCAGCGGCTCGGCGTCAAACGGCTCCATGCTGGCCAGACCAACGAGGCGGATGAACAGCAGTTTGCGGCCTATATGAAGCCCTACGCGCTGACGCAGTTGGAGAACGATTCCCTGCGGGTGGACATCGTGCCGCAATTGAGCGGGCGGATTGTCGGCTTGATCGAAAAGAGCAGCGGCAGAAACGTTCTCCGCCACGCTGCGCCGGAAGAGGTGTGGGGCGAGTCCGAAGTCTGGGATCCGAATTTCGGCGGACTCGGCCTGTTCGCCTACGGAGATTTCTTTGACCGGCAGCCCATCGGAATGCATTGGAGCGTCGAACCGGGATCGGCCGAGCAGCATCGTTGCCGGCTGATCGGGAAGGCGGCCGCCGGGCTGCGCCTCGAACAGACTTTGGAGCTCGATGCCGCCGGCGCATCCTTGCACACGCATACTCACGCCGTGAACAATGGGACGAAACCGATCACGATCACTTTGCAATCCATACTGGACCCGAACCCCGTTGACCGGGACGCGGCCTTGGGATTCGACATTCGATTCCGTGGACGGAACGGCAGTGAGATCGTGCGCCATTTTTCCTCACTAACTCAGGAATATCAGGGAGAGGCCCGCTATCAGGGCGACCAGCTTCCGGCCGGGGAATGGCAGCTGAAGCATTCTTTGCTGGCGCTCGATTTCACCACACGTTTTGAAGTGGATCAGGTTGACCGCTGTACCGCCCAGTGGAGGGCGCGAGGAGAGAACCGGATGACTTTAGGCGTTTGGTCCAACAAACGAACCCTGGCCCCGGGAGATAAAATGGAGCTTGCGGTCACCTATCGAATCCAGGCGAGTTAGTCCATCCGAAGAGGACAGGCTTCGTTCTCACAGATTTCTCTCCATCCTGATGCCCCGGGAGCGCGGGATGACACCGGGTCCCGCGTCCATTCCGTGCGCGGCCGTGCCTGTCGGGAGTTAGGGATCACGGAGCACGCTACCCGCGAGCATGGGGTCTTTCGCCGGAGGGAAGCGGCAGGATGGAAATCAAGCTTCAGCATAGATGTCGATAAAAGTTGAAAAGAGTCGGAACGCCGATCAATATTTCTGAGGCATGGCTGGAATGGGGCGAAGAAGGTATTGCGCGCATTGCGGTGACCCGTGACGGGGAATCGAATGCGGGGAGATTCCCTTAACAGGAATCGAAATATGCCTTCGGCGGGTGCGTGCTTTTGGAAGCGAATCGACACTTGTGTAATGAACTGCTGAGACATGACACTAGCGTGAGGCGCGATATTGGAAATCGCCCTCTATTGAGAGTTGCAAAATATAGTGACATCTTTTTTTGTAGCGCCGCTCGGCGGCAAGCACTGCTTGGCTGAGCGGTGAAAGGCGCGGGTCCGAGACCCGCGCACCAGCGGCGGTTGTCACTATATTTTGCGAACATCAGTAATCGTCCGCGATCCACCGGATACCGTTCACGTTTGGGCTTGAGTGTTCCCGCCTTGAGCCGGAAGTCTGATGCCAAATCAAGGAGGTATTCTCCGATGAATAGAAGGAACCTGTTGCAGAGTCTGGTGGGCTCGCTGCTTGCCCAATCAGTCAAGGCCACCCCGGGCAGACCAACGAGTTCTGTCCCTTCCCCGGCCCAAGGGGGAGAGGTCCGAGCCGAGCACGTTCTGATTGTGTATAACTCGGCCACAGCGGTGGAGGAAGCGGCGGCCGGCGAACTCGCTCAGTTCCTTCAGCGGATGACCGGCAAGCTTCCCGATTTGATCGATGAGACTAAGTCGCCGGTACATCCGGGGGGCCGCGTGTTGTTTCTGGTGGGCCGCACATCGAGGACGAATGAACTGCTGAGGAGCGGAGAATTGGACGACCCTGCGCAGAAGCATAAAGAAGCTTATTGGGTCCGCTCGCTGAGCGCCGGGGGGAGCCATGTGGTGGTGTTTCTGGGGGGAAGCGGAATTGCCACCCTCTATGCCGTCTATCACTATCTGGAGAAGGCATGCGGCATGGGGTTCTTTTGGGATGGTGACCATGTACCGACGACATCCGCGATTCCGGCGGAGGGAATTGCCATTGCCACCCATCCACGATTCGCTGAACGGCTTTACGGGAACGGGTGTATCTGGGCCTATTCCACCCCGTGGTGGCACTGGGAGGAGTGGCAGCGGTACATCGACTGGATGCTGAAGAAGCGGCTGAATACTTTTTTCATGAGCTGGAGCCCGGGGGTGAGCGCTGTTTGGAAAACAGTCTGGGCCAAGTTTGGGATCAAGATTCCGGGGGAGCCAGACGGCTGGCTGGAGAGCAGGGCGGAATTAGATCATCGGATCGTAAAATATGCGCGCTCTCGCGGCCTGCGCATCGTCGCTCCCCCAGTCGGTGCAGGTGTGCCAACCGGTTTCTCGAACCTATATCCTGACACGCCCACCCTTGAAGGCGAGTGGAGTGGTACGAGCAGCTCCTTTATGGCTCCTGCCAGCCCGATGTACCGCAAGGTGTGTCGAGCCTTCATCGAGGAATATAACTCCCGCTACGGCACCGATCACCTCTACGTCCTGGCCGACCTAAGTGAAACGGCGATGAAGGGGAGCGAGCAGGCCAAACGGGATTTTGTCCTCGACCTGCCGCGCGTGAATCTTGAGGTTATCCGGGAACTCGATCCCAAGGGGATCGGACTTTTGCAAGGCTGGACGTTTCTGGGAAAGGAGTGGCCGCCAGACCGTGTTCGGGAGTGCATCCAACAACTGCCGGCAGACCGCATCCGTGTGGTTGACTTCTGGGCCGAGCAGCAGCCCCTGTACAAGGAAACGGGCTATTTTGAGGGGGCGCCATGGGTTTTCGGGGTGATAAATTCTTTTGGCGGCGACACTCACCTGCACGGGGACATGGCCATGCTGGAGAAACAATTGAAGACGGTTTCCAAAGATGCTCAAGCGCAAAAGTGCGTGGGGTTCGCCCTCGTCAATGAGGTCAGCGGTTTCAATTATTTCTACTTCGAACTTGCTTGCAAGCTCGGATGGAATCCTTCGGAGGTTGACCTTCGCTCTTTCACTCGTGAGTATGCGGTAGCCCGGTACGGGGTCCGGGCGGCTGAGCCTATGCGGAAAGCGCTCGGTGAACTGCTCGCCAGCGTGTATAGCAGCGATGCATTCGTAAAGCCCCTGTACTGGCACCGTTTCGAGGCGAAGTTTGACGCCGAGGTCTACAGAGGCAGGCCATTCATTCCGCACCTGAGGCTCGCTATCGAATACGCCCTGGAAGCAAGCGAAGCGGCGAAGGGGAATCCCCTGTACCTTCACGATTTGAACGACATCACCCGAGCCTATCTGGGGCAGGTGTTTAACATGCAGGTGATGGCCATGGCGGCGGCTCTCCAGAGGCTTGATGAGCAGGCATTCGGTCGGAAAGCCGCGTCGCTCAGGCAGCTTCTGGACGCGATCGAGGAGCTTCTCAGCCATGATGACTATTACTGGTTGACTCCTTCGATTCGGAGTGCGCGGTCGCTACCGGGCGCGCCTCCCGACATCGATCGGCGCGTGCGAGATGTTCTAACCTTGCTGGGCGGGTATAAAGACCTGCGTGATTACGCCTGTCGTGACACTTACGAAATGGTGCGAGGCTATTACCGGCCGAGGGTGGAGGTGTATATCGAGGGGCTTCGGCGGCAACTACAGAACTGGCAGCGCACTACACACTATCAGCCAGGCGAAGTAACCATGGCAAAGCAATGCGAGCAGATTGAGCGAAAGTGGGTTGAGCAGGGTTTCCCGTTGGTTGAGTTTCAGCCGGCTCCGCAGGAAGGGATTCCCACGGTGCGGCGGATTCTTCAGCAGATCCAAACGAGCGAGGGTAAGGATTGTTAGAAGCGTGGCCACTGCCGCGCGGTTGAGCCCGTGCCCTCTTGCCTCGCGACAAATGTCGTGAGCGGGCGCTGCGCTCGCAACGACCCGGAAGGTTTGATGGTATTCTGGAGGGCGGACGAAACCCGGAATTTACTTTGCGAAAGGGGTCTTCCGTTCGAGCCGTCAACGACACCTGCGGGGGAGAATCATGATGTGGCCTGAAAATTACTCATTTGCGTTCATGCTGGAGGATGCCGGCGGCTTTGCAACCGGCGGAGAAACAACGAAACGCGGAATCCGGAAGAGCGTGTTCGGGAAAATGCCCGACGGGCGGGAAATTGGTCTTTATACGCTCACGAACCGCCACGGCGTCCAGGTGGGGATTACGAATTACGGCGGCAAAGTGCTTTCGCTTCTGGTTCCCGACCGGCGCGGAAAGCTGGCGGACGTTGTTCTCGGCTTCGACAGCCTGGCCCCATATCTCGGCAAAGAACCGCATTTCGGCACCTTGATCGGCCGCTTTGCCAATCGGATCGCCGGTGGCCGCTTTCTCCTGGAGGGTGTGGAATACCAGCTTCCGCTGAACCGGACCCCAAACACCCTGCACGGGGGCATGGAAGGGTTTGACCGGAAGGTGTGGGCAGCGCGTGAAGTTGCCGGAAATTCTCCCGCGATTGATTTGAGCTACTTGAGCCCGGACGGTGAAGAAGGTTTTCCCGGCAATCTTGAGGTGAGGGCCGTCTACACGCTCACGGACGCAAACGAACTGAGGCTGGATTACACGGCAACGACCGACAAAACCACGGTGGTGAATCTGACCAACCACTCTTACTTCAACCTGGCCGGGCAGGGAAACGGCGACATCCTGAGCCACTTGATGATGATCAACGCCGACCAGTTCACTCCCACGGATTCCGAGCAGACCCCCACGGGAGAAATCCGCAGTGTGGCCTCGACGCCGTTCGACTTCCGCGGGCCAACCGCCATCGGCGCGCGAATCGATCAGGACGATCCGCAATTAAAATTCGGCAGGGGTTATGACCACAACTTTGTGCTCAACCACAACAGGGAGGACCTGGTGCTGGCGGCGCGGGTGGTTGAGCCGGAATCGGGGCGCGTGCTCGAGGTCCTGACAACCCAGCCGGGAGTTCAGTTGTACACGGGAAACTTCCTCGACGGCAGCCTTCGCGGCAAGGACGGCAAAGTTTACCCTTACCGCTCCGCATTCTGCCTGGAAACGCAGCACTTCCCCGATTCTCCCAACCACCCCAATTTCCCCTCGACCGTGCTCAAACCCGGACAAACCTACCAGGAGACCGCCGTCTTCCGGTTTTCCACCGCCTGAGCCGCTCCGGTTCAGATGCCCAACACGTTACGCCAGCAGGTCCGCGCAAAATCGAGTGACAGGCAAAAGCCCGCCGTGGCGTTTTTGTTCGGTACAGCACTTCGCCAGGAGGCTAATTCAAGCCCCTTATTTTCAATCGATTGCTTAAGTCACAAAGCGCTCTGGTGACGATGTCACTGGAGAAGGTGGCGGCGGTCACGGACTGATCTAACAGCCTCACGATAAATTTAATAGGGATGGCTGGAATATATCGTCCGTCGAAAGGAGAAATCCCCATGAAGAAAACAATCCTTACGCTCTTCACGACTTTCGCCCTGACCGCAACCTTATTGCCAGCCCAGGGACGTGGTGGAGGGCAGCGCGGCGGAGGAGGAATGCAAGGCGGGGGACAAGGGCAAGGTCCCGCGATGGGCCAGGGCCAGCAACAAGGCAGGGCAGGAAGCCAGACGGGACAAGGCACCATGCAACGCGATCGCATCCGGGCCACGGACCAGCAGCGGGATCAGCTCCGCACCTGCGACCAGACCTCTGACCGGATCCGAATACGTGCTCGCGATATGGCCAAATCCGCTCGCGGCTCCAACTTCAATGCAGACCAGGCACGCCAGCAGCGTGACCAGATGCGAGAGCAACTCCAGACCATGCAGCAGGAGCACGAACAATTGATGAACGGGCTCTCAGCAGAACAGAAGGAAGCCCTCCAAAACCGCACCCAGAATATGGACCAACTCCGCGAGAGGGTTAACAACCGATTTCAGCAAATGGACGCCGAGCTGAACCAGCAGGAGCCGGACAGCAAGCAGGTTCGCGAACGCGCCCGCGAAATGGAAAAGGCCATGAAGGAATGGCAGAAAGAGTACCGCAAGATGCAAGGCGAACTAGGCGTTTAGCCTTCAACGCACAAAGGAGTCGCTGAGATGAGAAGCCTGTACACGGCAAGCCTATTTGCAACTGTGATGCTAGCGGCCCTTCTGGTCCTGCCCTTCGCGTATGCTCAACGGGGAGCAGGGCCGGGCCCGCGGGGTGTGATGTATAACCCGGCAACCGAGACCACGATCAAGGGCACTGTCGAGGAAGTGAAAACCATCTCCGGACGCCGCAGCTGGTGGAATGGCATTCACCTGATGCTGAAGGCTGAAGACAAAACGCTCGACGTCCACCTGGGCCCCGAGTCTTTCCTGAAAGAGAAAGGCTTCAGCTTTGCGAAAGGGGATCAGGTGGAAGTCATAGGCTCAAAGGTCAATTACCAGGGTGGCGAGGCCATCATTGCCCGCGAAGTGAAAAAGGACGGCAAAACGCTAACTTTGCGCGACGCGCAAGGCTTTCCCGAGTGGTCACGAAGCAGGCGCCGATAATCGTTCCGACATGCATGCTCCGGTTGGGAGAGCATGCGACGGGGCTCTCCCAACCGCCTTCTTGAGATTCTCAAGAAGGGTTACTGTGCCGGTGAAAAGATAACCGCCATTCCGCCGCCGGAAGCCAAATGGGCCGCAAGCTTGTCCTTTGAAGTCATTTGCCTGGTGCTGATCGTGAGACTCGTGGCGTCTTGACCGGCATTCGGGCCGTCGGCAAATATTTCGGCTTTCCAGCGTCCCTCTCCCAAGAAAGTGAGCGGAATCTCCAGATCGCGCGGGGTCCAGTTGGTCATGCTGCCCAGGTACCAGTTATGATCCCGGCGCCGCGCGATGGTCACGAATCCACCCGGCTCGCCGTTAAGGACTTTGGTTTCATCCCACACCGTCGGAACTTTCTCCAGAAACTCGAACCCCGGCTGCCCGAGGTAATCCTCGGGATAATCCGAAAGCATCTGAAGCGGGCTCAAATAGACAACGTACATCGCCAGTTGATTGGCGCGCGTGCCCTGGCACATCGGCTGGACCCGCTGCGGCCGGAACTCAGCTTTGGTCGCGTTGTGAAAGCATCCCGGAGTGTAGTCCATGGGCCCGGCGAGCATGCGCGTGAAGGGAAGGACTGTGTTGTGGTAGGGCGTGTCCAGGTACGACCATTTGTTGTATTCCAGGCCCATGACGCCCTCGCGGGTGATCAGGTTCGGATAAGCCCGCCGGAGTCCCGCCGGCTTGTAGGCGCCGTGGATGTCGACGAGCAGGTGATAGCGCGCCGCGGTGCTGACGATCTTTCGATAAAGGTTCACGGTGGTTTGGTTGTCGGGGACATTGCTCATGAAGTCGACTTTGACGCCCGCCACGCCCCATTTCTCATAAAGCGGGAAGGCCTTATCCATCTGTTTGACGGCTGCCGTCCAGTGAATCCACAAGAGAATCTTGACGTTTCGCTGCTTGGCATACTTGAGAATTTCCGGCAGGTTGACCTGCGGAACCCAGCGCGTGATGTCGTTCTCAATGCACCAGCGAAGATCGGGAATCGTTGAGACGCCCGGCTTGAGTTTGGAACAAACTCCGCCATAATCCGGAGACCAGCCGGCGTCAAGCAGCATGTAAGGCAGATGGGCCCGGGCTGAGAAGTCAATGTAGTGCTCCATCGTAGCGGTGTTAATGCCGGGCTTGAAGCTGACGCCCTTCGCGAAATCGCCCGACCACCAGTCCCAGGACGTTTTGCCCGGGTGGATCCAGGACGTACTTGGGATCTGCACGGGCGTGCTCAGATTGAGAATCATGGGGTCGGAGGCTTCGATGAGCCCGCCGGCACGGGGTGAAATGAGCAGCACGCGCCAGGGCGTGGATTTGGGGGTTTCGCCCGTGACCGCCTCATCCAGATGGCCGGACAGGGGTGCAAGTTCACATCGGAGTCCGTTGGGAACGCCCGGCGCGCCGCCCACGTACATGCCGGCGTAATCGGTGAGGTCGGCTTCGAGCAGGGCGACCCAGGGGCCGCCATCCACCTGAAGAGTCAGCGGCAGTCCTACCAACGACATTGGCTGGATGTCGCCCAGGCCGATGCGGCGGAATTCACCTTCGTAGTTGTTGTTGAAGCTTCCGGCTTCGAGCGCGTAAGCCGAGCCGGGACGGGCGAAGTAGAAACCTGTCTCCTCGTTCGAAATCGTGAACTTGGCAAGCGACGCCTGCTGCGGCAAAACATACCGGAACGCCACGCCGGTATCGTAAGCCCGCAGGACAACGTCAAGCCGTCGATGGGGCTCTCGAGTTTCGCGCAGCGAGACCGTGAGCTGGTTGTAATGATCGCGGATGCGGCTCTCCGCGCCGAGCCGCCAATCCCAGGTATGATCCTGGGAGGCGAGCTGCGTGCCGACGATTTCGAAGTCCCGGTCGAGAGGCGGCGCGCCCTTGAATTGAATTCCCAGCGGCGAATCAGTCAGGATGGGCCGGCCTTTGTAGGAGACGCTGTAATAGGCGCGCCTGCCCGGAAGGTAAGGTTGCGGATTCGATTTGATTTTGAAACTAATCGTAAGATCGCCGCCGGGAGAATTCAGCGTGAGAGGTTTCGTTGCACACCCCTGGAAGACAAACAGCATTAGAAAGCAGGCGCCTAAGCGTATCGGCTTCAGGTCAGCAAGAATCCTTTTTTGCATGTTCCCTCCTCCGTGCCGAACTCTGTGAAATCGCGGTGCTGGAATTTCCCTGCGATTCTGTTCCAAATCAAGAACTGTCAAGGACTGTAACTACTGGGAAAAGAGCCTCTTCAGCCGGTCACGGACGCGCCGATAATCCGGATAGCTCTTTTCCGCCTCGCGAAACGCCCGTGAATGCATAACCCGGCGCGAGCCGTGCCGCTCGAGCGGAAAGCGGATGTGCAGCATTTCATGAAAGACCAGATACTCGACCACATCGCCAGGGACCGAGGAAGAATCCAGGCTCCGGCTGATAGTAATTGTGTTGTGCGCCGGGTCGTAATGGCCGAGCACGCTGCGTGAGTGCCTGGCGCTCCAGCCGATCCGGCTACAGGAAAGCTCTTGCTTGAAAAACCGCTCGTTCAGGCGGGCAAAGATTTGTTCCAAGTCGAAATGCTGGCCTTGGGCAGGAAGCAGGCGAATGCGGCCGCGCTTGCGGCGGGTCTCATCGATCTGCCGGCGAACCGCCGGGTCAAAAACGTAAGCCAGATAACACTCTCGCGCTTCCTCAGAAGCCCGGCGCCGAAAAAGCTGCGCCAGCAGAATCTCGGCAAGCGCCTCAAGCACAAGGGGCGGCGCTTCTTTCAGAACATCCGATATCCGAACCCGCGCTCGGTTGCCGCGCAAGTTGATGTCGCTGCGGAGGCTTGAAAACGGCCGATATTCGATGTGAAAATCCGGCACGGAGCGCCTGAGGCCCAAACGCTGAAAAACGCGGGCAAACACGAATTCGGGCGGCGCGCAGGGGCGGATGGGCAAGGTCAATTGCTGCGCTTCACCGGATAAAGGGCTGGATTGCAAGGAAACCTTTAATTCTCGCCGGAATCGCCGGCGGCGTCGTTCTTGTGGCGCCGTTCTCTCAACTTTTTCTCTTTCTTGTTGAGCTTTTCCTCTTCCTTGTTTCGTTTGGCTTCCGCTTTCTGTTCTTTCTTGACGGCGCGAGCCTCGCCTTTTGCCTCTTGTTTCGTTTCCGGAAACTTCTTTTCCTGAGCAGCCAAAGCCTGAGCCGCCCCGTCGATCGTATCGTTCAAATTCGCAATAGCGTCGTGCAGCGAATCCGAATATTCGCGGGCGCCAGGCCCGGGCGAATTCTGAATGTGCTGGAGCTGCTGCAGTTGCCGTGGGGCTTCCGTCAAAAGCTGGCGAAGGCCGCTGCGCATGTCACCGTTGTGGTTGTACTGGTACTGGATCCAGTCCTTCAGTTCGCCGTCAATCGAAATGTATTGCCCCAGCAATTCGCCAACCTGCCCGCCAACATTTGCACGGGCTTCGGGAGACACATCCTGTAATCCCTCAGCGCGATCCAAGCGTGTCTGTGCAATAGAAAGATAAACTTTGATGCGCTCCGATGGATCCTGCGCGTCGCGCAAGCGGTCCTGCTCGGATGAAGTCAGGTGACCTCCCTGTTGTGCATAAGCCCCGGGCGGAGCCAGCAGCAGAAAAACAATCAGGCTGGACTGAAATGAAAGACTATTCATGCCTCAGCAGAGGATCTAGCCGCCAGCAAGCCGCTCGACCGGCCCGGCTTTTTAGATTTTTCGGGAGGCCTGCCGGGCGGGAAAAGAACTCCCAACACCTGGCTATGAACCTCGCTGCTTTCCTTCGCGATCTTTTCGATGAAGTCATTTTCAGGGTAAGGCACTCTGTGCCGAAGGTCTTCGAGCAGGCGCTCGTCTTCCCGCAAACCGATCTCGAGTTCTTTGTACGCCTCGAAATGCTTGGCCACTCCCCGTCGAGACTCTTTCAAGGTGTTCCAGGATGTATTGATCTGTTCCCGGTATTCTTGGAGCAGCGCCCGTCCCTCCTTAAAGTCGTTATGGTCGTAAGCCTCGCTGGCCTTGAGCAGCTTCATTCTGGCCAGGCGAAACTGCAACCGCGCCTTTTTACCCGGATTCTTCTCCCGTTCGATCTTTGCGACAAGTTTTTCTTCTTTGTCTTTACTCTCTTTGGTTCGGCCCGGAAACGCGTAGCAACAGGGTTGTCCCAGAATGACAAAGCTGAAAACCGCAACTGCGAGAAAAGCCCTTGAGATCATCACAGGTATTATAGCTACAATGGCACCGCAGGTCGCACCCGTTTTATCCGCTGCGGCGCCTGCCATGCGTTGCCTTCGGTGAACTCGGTTGTAGCGCCGGGCTTTATACCCGGCATGCCACCCTAAAGGGTAGGCTACAAGTAAATGTGTTTTCCGAACGCAACCCTAGTCCTGTAACAGAAGTTGCCAGCACAAGTGAGCTTCGGAGGAGCGACATAAGTTAGCCCACGGCGCAAGAGTCTGTGTGAGAACTGAAGTTGTAGCGGCGGTCTATGACCGCCGGGCTGGATTTTTCAACACTTTCGGCGCTCATAGAGCGCCGCTACAGCGCGAAAAAGCTCGTTGTCACACAGACTCGCAAGCCGTGGGTTGATAATCGATTCCCTCGCCCCGGCCCTCTCCCACAGGGAGAGGAGGAACCGCAAAGCGGCGGGTGAGGGCCGTTCGTTCCCAGGGCTCACGCCCTGGGCTAACATCCTTCGCCCCTGCGGGGCCTTTGAACGCGGCTTCGGAGTCCCAAATTTCGTGAACGAACTTCAGTTACACAACCCTTCCCCATCTGAGAATTGCGTAGCCCCGGAGGATGAAACCAACATCGGGAACTGTGACGACCGCGCCGCAAAGCGCAAGCCTGGACCGAGGGGCCACATTTTGCCTTTCCAAGCCTAGGCGCGCTTTCCGTTGCCTGGAAGGTAAGACGCGAGGAATTTACCCGTATAAGATTGCGGACACGCAGCAACCCTTTCCGGAGTGCCCGCCACGACGACGTATCCGCCCGCTTCCCCGCCCTCGGGCCCGAGATCGATAATCCAATCTGCGGCTTTCAGGACATCCAAATTATGCTCGATGATCAGGACGGTTGCGCCAAGGCCGATCAGGCGGTGAAAGGCCGCAAGAAGCTTCGCGATGTCGTCAAAATGGAGACCCGTCGTGGGTTCATCAAAAATGAATAGGGTCTTCTCGGTTGCGGGACGCACCATATGGGCCGCCAGCCGGACGCGCTGCGCCTCACCTCCCGATAAGGTCGTCGCCGACTGGCCCAGCCGCAAGTAACCCAGGCCCACCTCGTCCAGAACGCGCATCTTGTTGGCGATCGAGGGAATGTTCGCGAAAAAGGAGAGAGCCTCCTTCACCGTTATCTGGAGAACCTCGTGGATGTTCTTTCCCTTGTAACGCACGCCAAGAACGGCAGGCTTGAAGCGCATCCCCCGGCATTCCTCGCAGACCAGCTCGATGTCCGCCAGAAATTGCATTCCGACCGTCACGGTGCCGTCTCCCTGGCAAGTCTCGCAACGCCCTCCCGGAATATTGAACGAGAAATGGCCGGGCGAGAAGTGGAGCTTCTTTGCTTCGGGGGTGGAAGCAAAAACTTCACGGATCGCATCAAACGCCTTGATGTAGGTAACCGGATTGGAGCGCGGAGTGCGGCCCAGGGGCGATTGATCGACCAATACGACGTTGGCGATTTTCTCGTCGCCCTCCAGCGCTTCAAGCTGCGCGCGCGGAGCCGCAATGCCCCGGCGCGACATCATGGCGTTGTAAAGGACGTCATGGACCAGCGTTGACTTTCCCGAACCCGACACGCCGCTGACACATACCATGAGCCCCAGAGGAATATCCACGTCAATGGACTTCAGATTGTGTTCTCGCGCTCCGCGAACCTTCAGGCAAAACTTGCCCGGGGCGCGACGCTCCGGCGCCAACGGAACGCTGAGTTCTCCGCTCAGGTATCGCGCCGTGAGCGAATGAGGATCTTCAACTAAGCCCTCGTAGCTTCCCGCATAGACAATGCGGCCGCCATGCTCGCCGGCCCCCGGGCCAAGATCAAGAATCTTGTCGGCGTGACGGATCATTTCCGGATCGTGCTCGACCACCAGGATGGTATTCCCAATATCCCGCAAGCTCTTCAATATCTCGATCAGCCGGCCGGTATCCCGCGGGTGGAGGCCGATGGAGGGCTCATCCAGTACGTAGAGGGCTCCCACCAGGTTCGAGCCCAGCGCCGTGGCAAGCTGAATCCGTTGGGATTCACCTCCCGAAAGGGTCGAGGCGAGGCGGTCGAGGGTCAAATATTCCAGACCCACCTTGTAAAGGTAATCCAGCCTGGAACGGATTTCTTCCAGCACTTTCTCCGCCACTTTGCTTTGGGTGGGGTTCAGGCTCAGGCCATTGAAAAAGTCCCGCGCAACCTGGATTGAAAGCCTGCAAACCTCCACGATATTCTTGCCTTCAATGCGGATATTAAGGACTTCACTTCGAACCCGTCCGCCTTGGCATTCAGAACAGAGCGTGTAACCCCGATAGCGGCTTAAAAATACCCGGACGTGCAGCTTGTATTTCTTGCGTTCGAGGTAATTGAAAAAGCCGCGCAACCCCCCGAAGTCTTCGTCACCGTCCATGACCCACTGCCGCTGCTCAGAGGTTAACTGATCATAAGGGACGTCCAGCGGAATGCCCCGGGCGCGCGCCACCCGCTTCATCTCATTCTGGAAGCTGCGGTAGCGAGGCTTCGTCCAAGGATCGATCGGTCCCTCGCCAAGAGTCTTCTTCTTGTCCGGAATGACCAAGTCCAGGTTGAAATCGATGGTATTGCCGAATCCCTGGCAGCGCGGGCAAGCGCCCGCAGGATTGTTAAAAGAGAAAAACGAGGGCTGGGGTTCCAAAAACGGAATGTTACATCGCTTGCATTCGAAACGTTCATTAAAGCTCATCCACTCGGGGCTCGCGCCCGGCGCGTCCGGCAAGAGTTCAACCATGGCCTCACCCGCCTCACGGTAACAGATCTCAACGGAATCAATTAAGCGCTGCCGGATGTCCGGATGGGCCGCGAGCCGGTCCACCAAGGCGTACACCGGCCTGCGAAAGTCGATGTCGAGGAGGGATTCGGGCGTGGAAAACTCAAACACCCGGTCATCTTGAATCAGCCGGTTGAAACCTTTTTGCCGCAGCGAAAAAAGGTGATGCTTGAGGGAGTCGCCAACCGTGCCGGCCGCCCCGGTTAAACCGGAGTCCCCGTCAGCCGGAGCCTCGCGCTGCTTGGCGCCACGCCTCGAACTGGCTTTCCTCGCGCGCGGCGGCTTTTTCTCCGGTAATGTTTTCTCTGGAACTTCGGAATTGAGCCGGAAAAGCACATAGAGCCGCCGCCCTTCTCCCAAACTCAGAATGCGGTCGGCGATGCCGTCAACGTGATCCTTCTGGACCACCTGGCCGCAACGCGCGCAGGTGGTGATCCCTATCCTTGCAAAAAGGAGCCGCAGGTAATCGTAAATCTCAGTTGAGGTGGCAACCGTGGAGCGCGGATTCCGCGTCGAGTTCTTTTGCCGAATGGCAACCGCCGGAGCAATGCCGTCGATATCGTCAACGTCCGGCTTTTCCATCCGCTCCAGAAACTGCCGGGCATAGACCGAAAGCGATTCGATATAGCGCCGCTGCCCTTCCGCATAGAGCGTGTCAAAGGCCAGGCTGGATTTTCCCGAGCCGGAAAGCCCCGTAACCACCGTCAAGCAATTGTGGGGAATTTCGCAATCAACGCCTTTAAGGTTGTGAACGCGGGCTCCCCGAACGACAATGGCCGCGGCTTCGGGCGAACGTACCGCCACGGCGGGCCGCTCTACCTCGTCGGCCACAATTGAAGCGCTGCCGGCATCGCATGCGCCGGCGGGGTCCGCGCCGGGAACAGCCACTGTCGCACCCGTGCTTCTTGCCTTGTCCGCCCTTTTAGATCGAATCTTGAATCATCCTTTCCGCTCCCATCCGGTCCGGGGACGGGACCTATACGGAATAACTCAGAACCGCGGGCTGAAACTTCTAATTATAAGTCGCGGAAACTTCCCAGGTAAAGCGTATCTGCCCGTCGGTAGTGGGTCATTTTGACGTAGAGGCGGCTTTATGCCGCCACTTGGCGAGGTAAACTCGCCGCTACCCCAGCCAAATTGACCCACCACCTGCCCGTCAGCGAGTCAATGACTGACACTTACCGATGCTTGCAAAATAAGGATTAAGCCGGAAGCTCTCGCGGAGCGAAATGCAGAGGGATTGGTGAAGACAATGCGTGTTGTAAGGCTGTTCCCAGCCCCCTCCGTCAAACTCGACTGGAACGGCCGAATACCCGAGCGGTTCGGACGTTGCCCGAAAACCAGCAATCGCCGGAGTCCCCACTGTTTTCCCTATATCAAGTAAGGTCGTGGCACAGGTTACGCGGTAAGTTCATTATGTTCAATTTGCTCGGGCGGCGGAATGGGTAGACCCAAGGGATTGTTTTGCCACGAAATCCATACCCGCTGAAACCCGCATGAATCCACCCCTTTCCTTTTCGGTCCGCTTGGGCCTGCGGCCAATTTGGTCCGGTCACTGTGGCCGGAAACCTTCATCTCGGAGTACAATTCAACACGGTGGGTATTGGGTGCCCGCCATGGAATCAAAGGGCCACGCGGGCGTGGCGGAATTGGCAGACGCACCGGACTTGACACAAACTTGAGTGCGCGCCGGGAAACCGGCGATGTAGAACTGCTCAAATTCGGGGGAACCTTTGAAATGGCAATCCCGAGCCAAGCCCGAACGGACCATTCCGTTCGGGAAGGTGTAGAGACTAGACGGGCAGCACCTAACCCCCGGCGCCTTGCCGGAGTACGGTGAAGGGATAGTCCAGACCACAAACCGGCCGTAGCGCAACTGGCGCGGCGGCAAGTGGCGGCGAAAGCCGCAGATGGTAAGAAAATCCGTTGGGCCGTAAGGCCTGTGGGGGTTCAAGTCCCCCCGCCCGCACCATCTCCATCCCTCTCGCCGACAAGAGCGGGACACTATGCTTCCGCACCGGCGAACCAAGCTCCTCTGCGGCGCCAAGCAAATCTCGACTATTTTCTGCAGTTTCACCGGCGTGGTGTGCTGCGATAAAGGCCCAAAAGGGGCAGCGTCATGAAAGCGAAAAACTAGGCGTCCGCGTAAACTTCCCCCGCGAACAGCGCTTTCATCCGTGAGAGCCCCCTGGACCCCGCTGCAAACAAGCAGACGGCGGCCAGAACTGGACACACGCCAGCGACGAGAATCGCCGGTCCGAACTGCTTTTGCGGCCCGAGTAGGAGTCCCGTAATTACGGGCGCCGCTGCGCCTGCCACGCAGGAGAGCGTGTTCAGGAATCCGACCGTTCGCCCGACCATATTCTTCGGCGACGCGTGCTGCGTGATGGTCCAGAAGTTCGAATTCCCAATGCCCGTCGCGCACATCGAAAACGTGAGGATGGGAAGTGCCCAGGACCGATCCGTCACCAGCAGCAGCAAGATTGCCGCCGTTCCGGCATATCCGATCACCCCAAACCATAAACGTGCCCGGAACACTCCGATCCGGGCCGCCAGTTTGTCCACCGCCGCGCCCGCCAGGACATTCACGACGGCCATCGTAAATAGCGCAGTGGAAAGCACCCGTCCCATTCCCAGAGTTGAAAACCCTCGGGCGAGGATCAAATAACTCGGTACCCAGGTCAAAACAAAATACCAATAATAAGAGGACAGCAAGATGGACAGTGACATTGCCCAAACGGTCCGGTTGGCCAGGAGCATGCGCCAAGTCCATTGCCGGGGCGCGGCTAGATCGTCAGCCGCCTTTTCCGCTTGACGCGCGGCACGTGTTCCGTCGGAGGGGGCGGCGAACAGCCAGAATGGCACCCAAACCAGCGCCCCTAATCCGGTAATGGCAAACATCATGCGCCATCCATACTTGTCCAAAAGAATGGCCCCCACCAAGGCCCCCAGGGCGGGTCCGACATTCTGGCCCGCGAAGTAGATCGATGTCGGCAGCCCCTGATCCTTCCCCGCAAAATTACTTCGGATGAAGGACAAGCTGGCCAGCGGAGCGATCGACTCGGCGAGGCCAAGCACCATGCGCATGCCAATAATGTCGCCTGCGCCGCGGCTGAGAGCGATGGAAGCAGATGCTATCGACCAGACAAGGAAGGCCCCCGCGTAAGCCCAGCGGATGCCGAACCGGTCCACAAGTGCGCCGGCCGGGATCTGAAATGCTGCATAAGTCCAGAAAAAGGCAGAGAGGAGCACCCCCATCGTGGCTGGCGTGATTCGGAAATCCCGCATGATCGATGGCGCCGCGATGCTGAGGTTGCCACGATCGATGTAGTTGATCATGATGGCGAGAAAGACAAGCGAGAGGAGAAGCCAACGGCGGCTCATAGCGCTGGGCCACCTTTCGAAACCGGCCCCGGCGGACGCGATTGAAATTGCCATCCATAGAATTCGTGGATGAAGCGGGCTACCGCGTTTCCGGGCGTGTCCCGATAGCCTTCACCTTGCTCCGCTGTCGTGAACTGGAGCATTCCGATACTCCCGTTTGGAGAAGGCTCGTCGGATTCGTTGATCATGGATAATGACGGGCTTTTCAACATGTCAGTAATAGCGAAGGGTGCGGTCGCAAAGCCGGCGGAGTAAATATTGCCCCTGCTAAAAACCGGTCAAAAGTGAAATCGCCGATCCTACGGAAAGGCATTGCTACGGTCCCGGCCTTAAGTTCACTTCCCTGCTCTCCGCGTTGGTTAGCATCCGCTTCTGGTTCCGAAGCAGGACAGCGCTGAACAGTGAGATTATGGGTCTCCGCCTCCGGTGGTCCGGAAATAGTCTAGCATGTCCACGGCATTAGCAGTCCCCCATTTCGGGCCTCAAGGGAGTGGAAGCGGTCGTGAGGAGTGAGCCTCGGTGTCGCCTTTTCAATTCGTCCCTGCCTGCCGTTCCAAAACTCGGATTCCGCTTCTTCTCCTTTGTTTCAATAAACAATCGGCGAGGCCTTGCGTTGGCCGGCATCCCTGAGGATCGTATCGATTGGATACCGGCGCGCCAAATGCCTATCATGCCTGATGGAGACGCACGGGAGCCCGCCCGCCAGTCTTCAATCCGCTGCATACTCCCGAATCGCTTCAGGCTTGAATTCCACGCCCAGACCCGGCCTTTGCGGGACCTTCGCAATCCCATTGACGATTTCCAAGGGGTTGATCAGAAGGTCGTCAAGCCACGGAAAGAATTCCAGGAACAAGCCGTTTCTGACAGAAGCAAGCACGTGGATGTCGATCTCCTTATAGAAGTGACTGGCCACTCGCAGGTGAAAGGTTTCCGCCAAGTGGGCCAATTTCATCCACGGCGTGATTCCGCCGATGCGAAGAGCGTCCGGCTGGATGATCGTAGCCCCTTTTTGTTCCATCAATTCTCTAAAGGCCCCAAGGCTATATTCCCGTTCACCTGTAGCGAGCGGAATCTCAAGACTTGCCGCAATACGCGCATAACCCGCGATATCGTCCTTTGCGATCGGTTCCTCAAACCAGAAGATGTCGAGGTCTTGCACCCGCCTGCCGAAACTGATTGCCTCGTCCGGGGTCCAGGCTTGGTTAGCGTCCACCATGAGGCGCACATCATCACCCACACACCTTCTAACCTCTTTCACTCGCTCGACATCGCGTTTCTGGTCAGGGCTGCCCACCTTCATTTTGACCGCCTTAAAGCCGCGCTTCAGGTAGCGGCTGGCTTCCTCAAGCAGTTCGTCTGTCGAGTAGGAAAGCCACCCTCCGCTACCGTAAATGGGCACTTCATCAGTGTAGGCTCCGAGAAGCTTATAGACGGGGCAACCTAATGACTTCCCTAACAAATCCCACAACGCGATGTCGATTGCAGCAATTCCCCAAGCCGCAACGCCGAATTGCCCGATATACTCGGTCCGGTTCCAGACCGTTTCCCATACTTTGTTGATGTACTGCGGGTCCTTGCCGATGATCTCTTTCTTCAGCTCAGTTTCAACGATTCCCTTGAGAAGCTCGGTGCCATAATCAAACGTCAGCATATAGGAATTGCCAGTGATTCCCTCGTCCGTCAGAATCTCCACCACAATCCATTCGATTTTCTTGAGCACATGGGTGGAATCCGCAATCGGCTTCTTCAGGGGCATAACAAGCCTGGTAACTCGCACGTCGTCTATCTTCATTCACAATCCTCCATCCCTTCGCGAAGTTCTGCTGGCATATCCGTCTGCCCTGCTATAGCGCCCGCTTGTAGAGTTCCACCGTATCCGTTTCACTGCAAGCGGTGGCATGCATCTTCCATCGCTTTCTTACCGAGCATGGGAATTATTTCGCGGCTGATTCCCAAAGTGCTCAGACGCTCCGGGCTGCCGATTACCTGAAGCAGCTTTTGGACACACGATATCGCAGCCGGCGCAGCCCCGAAACGAATCATATCCCAAACTTCAAGATCCATCGCCAGCGCAAGATCGCGCAGGCGCTCTTCAGAGGTCAGGCGATTGAATTCCATGACGTGCGGCAGCAAGATGCCCGGGATTGTCCTTACCTTGGGGTCCGTTCAGGCGGGTATCCGCGGTCCGTGTAGTCCTTCACCATATCGACGTAGGCCTTTCTCCAGCCACCCTCTTTCTCCCGAGCCGGAATTCCATCGGACCATATGGTAATGTAGATGTAACGGAGTTCCACTCCGCCGACATTCTGCACCCAATGATTTGTGTTCTTGGGGATAAACGCTACGGCCGGAGCGGAAACACGGCGCTTCTCTTCCCCGATCGTTATCTCCGCCTCCCCCTCGAGAACAACGTATGCCTGCTTAAACGTTGCGTGTGCGTTGGGGGGCGTACGCTGCCCAACCGCAACTTTTTCCAGAACCACCTCGCAGCAGTCGGTCAAGTCACGGGGAAGTAACATCACGTATTCATTCCCGGCACAGAGAAACTTCTCACCTTCATCAAAGGTCTTGATATGCATCCTGATCGTCTCCTCGGCAGGGATCGCAGCGTGTAATCCGGAAAGCTTTGCCCCTGCTCTATGTTGTTTCCACGAACCTCTATGACCTTCGACGGCACCGCGAGCATCGAATCCCGGCTGGCCATGGGAAAACAACTTGCTTTTTCGCAACCCCCCTCACGGCTCGCCGGCCGTGAGGGGGGAAATGCTCTCCCCGCTATTCCACGCATCGATGACGAAGTACGGAGTCTGTTTCAGGAAATTGGGATAGTTAGCCGCATTTCCGTCGTTGTCAATTGCCTCAAAATAATACAGGATGCCTTCCGGCGTCAGTGGAACGGAGGCGCTGTAGCGGTCACCGCTAACGTGCTGCAGTTTGACCTTTATCCAATTATCGTAAGCTGGCATCCTCTTGTAGAACACGTAGGCGGAACGAATTGCGGCTTTATCCTGAATCTCAACCTCAATTGTCACCGCTTTACCGCGTACGGGTCCGCTGGGCGGTGTGTATTCAAACTCCGGCTGCGCATTGTCGTCATTTACATACACCTCATACGGCGGCCGATACTCCAGTGTGTCACCGTAGGAGCTATAGATCCCTTGGTTGGACTGGAAGTAGTACTGGAGTTTGCCCGGAATAATATCTTTGCCGGGAATCTCGCCCGTCCAGGTCCGCGCGACCCTGTTTTCCGGCGTCATCTGGATTTGCGAGTAGTCGGCATCCGGAGAGTTGCGGTAAAAAAGGTTGACGTGCGTCGAGCTAGGAAATTCTTCTGTGGCGTAGGTCACCGTAAGTTTGAGCGGCTCGCCGGGTTTAACCTTATACGGCGGCACATGTCCGAGAACAACCCGGAACCCTTCTTTTCTGGGAAGGTTTCTGAACTGGACCTCCATGTTGTTGATCTGGTCGAGGTCCACCCCGAGAGACCTTCCTTCATCGCGCCAGCGGAAATGCGGCACTCCCATGCGGATGTATTCGGGAACGTAGCCGTAATGCTCTTCGGTAACTCGCGATAGATGGTCCCAATCGGCCAGCGCATGTTCCAAATCGGCATAAGCTGCGGTCAACTGCGGGTGGGCATACGTATCCAGATAAAATCCCAAATGCGTCACGGACCGGATTCGGTCGCCATAGTACCGTCCCAGCCAGGCAACCTCATCGATGTCTCTCCTCATGCAGTCGAAATTTTCCGCGGAGCTCGGATCCAGGCTTGCGGCCTCCTTGATTTGGGTTTCGCTCGATTGTGCTGCGGAGGCAAGATAAGCCGCGGCCGCGAACGGGCCCATCTTTCCGCTCGCCCGCCCCTTCATGAGATCATCGATGTAAACCTTGGGACTGGCCATCGACCTGCGGTCAAGGGCGTTGACATGAAGGAAGTCCTCGTTGTTGCCACCGTAAGGAACGAGGCGCGAACCCGTCCACATTCGCGACCGTGCTCCAAAGGCATGATCACCGGTTTCGAATTCCGGGGCGAAATTCTGGTGGTCGAGTCCAATGTTGTGATAGGAATAAATGAACGGCACGATCTTACTGCTTTCCACAAGAGCCTTGTAAGCCAAAGGCCCGGCTTTGGGACCAAAGCGGCTTATGAAGGCGTCCAGGAACACGCAGTCGGAGACGTCCGGGTCATACGCGGTGCGGCCCCAAACCAGATTCCACGTCCAATACCGCTGGAACATCCATTTGTAAAAGTGATGGTTAATCTTCGGGTTGTTATGCAGGTAGTCGGGTTCAGGACAATAGGCGTTCATCTGCTCCATCGAGAAGCCCACCCCGCCCCCGAACTTGCAACTGCGAACCGTCCGGCGGGCAAACTCTGGAGACATCCAATAAAACACTCGGGTCGTACCATGCGCGCGAATCTGCCAGATGATCGAATAGTTCCTCGGGTAATCGGTATAATTCTCGAACGACCCACTGGGAGGATACTGCCGGCCCCCCAGCACGGCCTGGTAAGGTAACCCGAGATGCTCGCCGTTATACTTCGGCTCGATGTAGAGATGTTGTTTGGCTGAGGAGCCGATTTCGAGAACCTTCTCCGGATTTGCGATCCAGGTTCGCAGATAAATCTTGAGCTTCGCCGGCGCGTCTTTGAGTGCCTCCAGGTACGTTTTCTTGTAAAAGTCTTCGGGCTGGCCCGACTCTCCGATGCGAAAACCAAACATCCATAGGTTGGGAACTTGCTTGAGGAAGACTCCTGCGGCTTCCCGCGTGTACTTTTGCACGGCGGCGGGATCAGTCAAATACTTCTGGGTGTCGGGAGTCCAGCGCTGGTCCACCCCAAAGCGTCGCGTCTGCCAGGCGCCGTAGAAAGGCTCGGAGGAATAGTTCATATAGCCAACCTTCACCCCGCGCTCGGCGGCCATATGAATGATCTCGCGGAACCGGGCCATGTTTTTCGCCGCGCGTTCAGCACCCACCCCGATCTTCGGGAAATCCGGCAAGTGTACGAAGTAGCAAAAACCGTCCGGAAATCCCACCGTCACGGCCTCGCACGGGCCATGAATGTCAAGGAAGTTGTAACGATCACGGGCCATCATGTCGAAGAATTCCTTCCAAAACTCGTCCGACCAGAAGGCTCCGCCCGGCAGGTCAATATCCTGGGTGGTCAGGAAGTAGTTAATGCCCCGGACTTGCAGGTATGGAGACTGGCTCCGGGCCTTGATTTGCCCGACGAGGTCGTCCCCCTCCGCCCAGGAAATTTGCTCGGCCAAATCAAGAGCGCCATACATTGCGCCCGTGGCATCGCTTCCTTTAACCACGACGGCGTTGCTTGAGGGGATCGACACCGCGTAGGACTCTGCCGCGGACGGCGCCGTCAGCGGCAGAGATTCAACGCCCGCCGGCTCGGAATCCGCTTTAGTCCCCAGATAAATTTGTATTCCCGCCTTTGAAGCATGGGATAAGATTTGAGCTTCGAAGCTCTTCTTTTCAAGGGCGTGGCGAACCACTTCGGCAGCAAAAGCTAATTGCGGTGAAGCATTCCCTTCCACCACAATGTTAACGGATGGGCCGCTAGAAGCGGCTGCCGTCGAAGCTGCCGGCAGCATCAGAGCAATTCCCAGCGCAACGCAGCAGATAGCGATTTTCCGCGTAAGTCCCTTCATAACTCCTCCAATCCGTCGTTCCCGCCGAACTCCAACCTCGTTTAGACTTTCTCCCTTGATGCCTAGTTCCGGACAAGCCTCATTAGTTGAGCAGCGTTTGAAGACTCCAGGCGCGCACATCAATTACCGGGGCCCGAATTCTTTCCGAGAGGGCGGCGGTAAACCTCCAACTCAGCCTCAAATACCGGAAGAAAGTCCCGCCAATGGGGGAGATGCGGAATGCTATTCGCATCAGGAGATGTGGACGGAGGGTGGAAGGGAAAAGGAATGTCGTTTCGTATGTCATTCGCCATCAGATAAGCATTATTCGTCTTTGCTACGAGCAGGCGGTAACGATCGACAGATTTCTGCAAAGCGCTTAAGACTTTTGCACCGTTCTCGGGTGTGGGATGGAGCTGGTAGGCCACAAAATGCACCGCCGCATCAACTTTGGCCTGGTAAATTTCTGCAATCAATGAGGTAGCCTCAAAATCGACCTGCAACCGATCAAATTCTTCCCTGTTCTTTTCCACCCGGGGAGCAGATCTCCGGATCAACTCGACTCCCCGCGCGCCGTGGCTCACCATCCGGCCCGTCAAAACAACGGGAGTTAAGACGTCATTTCCAACTGGCTTGCCATTGGCAAGGTTCTTAGCGAACCGTTCGACGCTCACCGTTTTTTCAATATTAGTGTAAGGAATGGGAGTGCCCGTAAGGGTTTGGTCCAGCATCAGTCCGTTCGACGCGAACCAATGGTTCCATCCCTTAAACCAAAACATCCTGGGCACGATCGGCATCACTCTGCCCGTAGCTTCGTAAGCGCCCAGAATGTCTAATGCGGCGCCCTCCCCATATCTCTCTGCCATTTTCCCCGCCCAATACTGCCGCTCCTGCTCTCGGGGCCGGTCTGAATTCCAGGCGTACCGGCCCCAGGCCGCATACCAGAGCCAGTCCCGGTCGATCTGAAGCAAGCGTTCTCTGTCGGCGCTATAGGGCCAATACCAAACCCAAAGCGGGTACACTTGAACCCCTTTTGCACCCATTTCCTGCTGGTCTTTGGCGGTTTCCTGAATGAAGGACGGCGGAGCCCAGCGAAACGGCTTGAGGTTACCCATCAAATGCACGTTGATGATGTGCGCCGGGCTATGCTGAATCCACCTGATGTTGGCAGGATCGGGCTCGGGGACAGCGTACATTTCTTCATTCTGCTTCATTTCTGTGTGAAGATTGTCGTAGCTTGAGACGGCATTCTTCAAAATCTGCAAGTCATCATGAAGGGCCCAATTTCTTAGAATTACGGGCGGGCATTTGCCTGAGTCCTTGACCCCTGCCAGGATGACGTCATCCATCCAGGAACTTTGATCCTTTTGCAGCGCTTCTCCCAGACAAACGTACAAGCCCAGGCTTGGATACTTCTGCACAAATTCTTTGACGGCGTAACGGGTATACTCGGCAGCCCAGGGAGTCGGCTCACGCAGAACGGCGTATCCGTGAGAAAATTCGGTGTCCTCCTCCGCCCCATGGGCTTTCGCAAAGCCTTCGGGAACATAAATGTTATAGAACTGAAACATCAGCCATATATTTCGCCTGTCCGCCTCAGAGCTTAACCACCCAAGCAGCTTCTCATTCCGCTCAAGTTCCTCATCGCTGATCATTCTTGCCTCAGGATATTTCTCGAGGCTCACAAAAAACGGAAACGGATGCGCGTTCCAGAACGATATGAAGTTCAGCCGGTGTTCGGCGAGAAAGTCCAGCGTCTTAATCCACAGATCCTTGTCGTAGAACCATGGGAACTGGCTCTCGACAATCGGATACATGTAAGTTCCTGCCGTCATTAGGAACAAAGGAATTCCACGCATATTCATTTTGGGAGAGTCGGTAACATCCACCTCTTCTGGCAGCCCGTTTAACTTCCGAATACGCCCGGCCAACTCGGCGCAAGCATACAAGGCGCCTGCCTCGTCAAAACCGCTAACACGGGTTTCGTTGCCGCGGGACTTAATTGAAAACGCCTCCCCGAGCATGGCGTCCGCAGGAAGATGGGCGGGGTTAACTTGAACCCTGATCACGCGGCTTCCTGCCGACTCAGAGGCCGCGCTCTGCACCTGATAAGGAACCCCAACTTCCTTAAGAGCACGGGACAAATGGCTGATCCCATGAGCTACTTTCGGAGTCACATTCCCGTCGTTCAGGATATGGATGGGATCGTTGCCCCCCGGCATTCGCTCGGATGGACCTCCCGCCTTCATGGCCAGGCTCATCCCCGCCAGCGCAGAAGCTTCAATAAATTTCCGCCGTGTGATGCGCGCTTTCTTTCCCATGCCTCGTCCTTTCCACTCAGCTATCAACGGCCGAATAGAGGATCTTCCACGAGCATTCTTATAGAATGAAACTTTCTGTCAAGGTGATACTAGTGTAATGCGTCATAAATAGATTTACTTATGTTCGGTCTTCGGATATCCTGTTGCGCATGAGCCGAAGAGCCGCACCGATTTTGCTTTCCGGGCAGGAGCGGGCCACCTTGCAGAGGCTGGC
>Ga0307374_10000904_pt1 | contig 55888 bp, 53 predicted proteins | sample OX3MG_FD_202532 | JGI IMG/M metagenome (GOLD analysis project Ga0307374, IMG submission 202532) | Soil microbial communities from Risofladan, Vaasa, Finland - OX-3 | ecosystem: Environmental > Terrestrial > Soil > Coastal area > Acid sulfate soil | place: Finland: Risofladan, Vaasa | collected...
CGCCCAACCAGCTCAAGGCGGTGCAGCTGCAGGTGGCGGCGCTGAGATTCACCTGGGCGCCGTTGGTGATCTGCAAGGTGGAAGCCACGGCGTCGGTCGCGAGGTAGTCCGCGCCGAACGTCGAACCCACGCCGTCGACCGACATAGCAAAGGCGTTGCCGGCCCTGATCTCGGCGCCGCCTTTCAGACTCACCTGCCCCCCGCTTGCGATGTCGAGGCCGTAGACGCCGCCGCCCTCGTCGGCGCCGACCGTCATGGCCTGCGAAGCGGCGGATTTGAACTTGCTGCCGCCAGCGACGAGCAGGTCCGACCCGGCGCCGCCCATCGAAACGCTGCCCTGGACCTTGAAACTGGAGCGGTTATCGAGCGACAGAGTGCTCTTGCCGTCGTTCGCGCCGAGCACCAAGTTCTTCTGCGCGGTAAGCTTCCCACCCGACAAGCTCAGATTCGACGCGGAATACTCGCCGACCGTGAGGTCCCCGTCTGCCAGGGCCTGCCCGGCGACGGTCATGTGGCCAGCGCCGGTGACGCCGATGGTGAGTTCGCCGTTGAAGATGGCCTTCGAACCTGGACCGATCGCCAGGTTGCCCGTCCCGCCCTCGGCCCCGAGCTGCGTGCCGTCGATGGCCACGAACGTCGCAGTATGCTGGTCGACGGTCCCCACTGTCAGCGTGCCGGTTCCGGCGCCGCCCATCTCCAGTTCGTTCACCTTCAGCGTGGCCTTCTTGAGCACTTCGATGGTCCCAGACGAGTCCTGCCGCACCCCAACCACCACGGACGCGGTGCTCCAGTCGAGGGTCGCTCCGTTCTGAATGCTGACGTCGCCGCTCCCCGCCTCGCCGACGTGAACATCGGCGTCGCTTACCGCCAGCTTCGACTTGGAGCCGTCCAGCACCAGCCGTCCGCTGCCGTCTGAGGCTTTGCCGAGATAGACATCGCCGCCTGGCTGAACGACCATCGAGGCGCCGCCGACGACGGTGACCTCACCGGCGCCGCTGTCACCGACCGTCAGATGCTGGCCCATCGTCCAGGTGGTCCCCCCGCCCGAGAGGGTCGCCGTTCCGGTGCTCCCGGAAGCCGAACCGAGGGTGATCTCCGCGGCGCCCGTGCTCAGGCTGAAGCCCTTGCTCAGGTCGAGTTCGCCCGTCCCGGCCTCCCCGATCAGGAATTCCGGCACGGAGGGGAAGGAGATCGTCGACGCCGCGTCCGAGAGCGACAGGGTCCCGCTCCCGCCCGCGGATTTGCCGAGATGGATCTCGTCGCCGCCCAGAACCAGCGAACCGCCGCCGCTGACCTTCACCGTACCCATGCCGGCATCGCCAATGGTGAGGTTTCCGCCCACGGTCCAGCTGGACCCGCCGTCGGAGACGGAGACGGTCCCGCCGCCGGCCGCCGCCGAGCCGATGGTGACGTCGGCCTCGCCGGTGTCGAGGAGGCCTCCGTCGCTGACCGTCACGGCGCCGGTTCCGCTGTTGCCGATGATCGTGGTTCCCGCGGCCGTCCAGCTCGAACCGGACCCGGTGATCACCGCCGTCCCATTGCCGCTGGTCTGATCCCCGATGGTCACCGCCGCCGCGCCGGTGTCGAGTTGGAAGCCCTGGCTCAGGCTGAGGGCGCCCATGCCGAAAGTCCCCACCTGAAAGATAGTCCCGGAGGCGAACGAGAACTTCGAGCCGGGGCCGACCAGATTCAGCGTCCCGGTCCCGTAGCGGCCAATCCGGACGATGGCGCCCTTTTCGTCGACGTCGCCACCGCCGGTCACGTTCATCGTCGCCGTGCCCCCGAAGCCGAGATTGAACGAGCCGTTGATGGTCAGGACCGTGCCGGCGCCGTCGACGGTGACATTGGCGACCGAGTTAGGGGCGATGGCGGTGTTCAGGGCCAGGTCGGTCGGAAGCCCCGAGGCGGTCGTGAGGGTAACCTTGCCGCCGCCGTTGATGTCGAGGACGCTCGTGCCCGCGCCCGCGCCGACGGTCATGAAGTCGCCGGTGGTGATCTGGCCGCCGGCGCCGACATTGAGGTTGCCCGTGCCGAGTTGGCCGTCGATCAGATAGCCCGTGAGCGTCCACGATCCATTGACCTTGACGTTGCCGCTCGAGCCCGCAAAGCCGCCGATGAAGCCGTTGCCGCTGGTCACCGAGGCGCCCGACTGGATGTTCAACGTCCCGGCGCCGAATTCGCCGACGGTCAGGAAGCTGCTGGCGGCGAGCTTGCCGCCGAGTTCCAGGTCGCCGTCGAGGTGCACTTGCGGCGCCTGCAGCGTGGCGCCGGAGGGCGCCGTCACCGTCGCGCCGCTTATGTAGATGGCGCTGATCGCGGAATAGGCGCCCCCGCCCAGCGTATATTGGGCGGGGTTCGGTGCGTCGAGATTGGTGAGGTTGATGATCGTGCCGGCGCTCAGCCCGCCTTGGAAGGTGATCTGCCCCGACGCCGCGGTGACGCTGGTGGCGAATGGTGAGCCGTTCGTGTCCAGGGTCAGAGTGACGCCGGAACTTATCGTATCGCCGCCGGCGAACAGGCTCTGATAGGCGCCGCCGCCGCCGCCGATGGTCGTGCTGAGGAAGGTGGTCCCGTTGCTGACCGGTCCGACCAGCAGGTTGTCGTTCGGCCCGGGCGGCAGCTTGCCGAGACAGACGCCGCTGTTGGTGTCGATCGACGAATAGGCGCCGTTCCAGTCCTGTCCGTTGCTGAACGAGCCGTCGGGGCTGATCAGAGTGTCTTCGGTGGGCTCGTTGGTGAGACCTTTGTAGTCATAGAGATTCTGGGCCGTGAAGCAGTAGATGCGGCCCGGATCGGCCCTGGCGGGGGCGGCCGCGGCAAGAGCGGCGATAACCCCAAGCGTCGCCGCGCCGAGGAAACCAGCAACTGCGGTCGAGAGGAAAGCTGACTTGGAAATTGAAGATCGCCCCATCAAACCCCCCAAAAAGACAGCCACGGACCAGCGGATTTCCAGTACACTGCATTGAATTCAAGTGTGCAACCGACTCCGGACGCGAAGTCTAGCAAGGACTTGATCCACCGCGAATAAGACCTGAAGCCTTGAGCCTGGTCGCAGGATCTGCGATGGTCTTAAGACCGATGCGAGGGAGCGCAGGTGAAGCTGCTCGTCGTCGATGATCAGGCGATCGTGCGCCAGGGCATCGCCGCGCTACTGGCGCGCGACGACCCGGGAACCATCGTTCTCGAAGCGGGAGATGCCGCCTCGGCCCTCGACCTTGCCGCCGGCCACGCCGATCTCGACGCGGTACTCCTCGACCTGACCATGCCCGGGGTGAGTGGCATGGCCGCGATCGGCGAGTTCGCCCGACGTCGTCCCGATGTCCCGGTCATCATCCTGACGGCTTCGGACGATCCCGGCAAAGTGCGCCAGGCCTTTGAGCGCGGCGCGCTCGGCTACGTTCCCAAAACCGCCAGCTCCCAGACGCTGCTCGCGGCGCTGAGGCTGGTGCTGAGCGGAGAAGCCTTCGTGCCAGCCCTGCTGCTGCGGGACGGCGCCCCGGGCGCCGCCGGCGGCCGGCCGGCGATCGGCGGCGCGGTCACGAAACGGCAGAGCGAGGTTCTCGGCTTCCTGGCGCTCGGCCTTTCGAACAAGGCGATCGGCCGGCGTCTCGCCATATCCGAGAAGACGGTCAAGGCCCATGTCGCCGGGCTGCTTCGCGGCCTTGGCGCCGCCAATCGTGCTGAAGCCGTGCGCGAGGCCCGCAACCGCGGCCTGATCTGAGCAGCCGCTGGAGCGCGTTCCGCAAAAGTGGAACCGGTTTTGCGACCCGAACGCGCTCCAGCGTTTTGAATCTAGGCTGCGGCGGCCTGGCGGATGAGGTTGGCCGTGGTCGCCCGAAGCTTGCCTGCGACAACTGGCTTGTGGAGCAGCGTCAGGCCTGTTCCGTTGATCTGCAGCAGCAGTTCCGGGCTGGTGTCGCCAGTAATCAGCACGGCTGGTATGGCAGCTTGGAAAGCAGCCCGGATCGCATCCACGACGCTGTCGCCAGTCTCGTCGCCGCGAAGTCGCCAGTCGCAGAACATCAGGTCCGGCCGCCGATCTCGCAAATGCTCCACCGCTTCGGCCGCCGTCTCGGCGATGACGACATCGTAGCCCCAGCCTTCCAGCGAGGCGCGCATCGCATGCCGGACGCTGACCTCGTCATCCACGACGAGAACCAGGCCCGCGCCGGCGCCAAGCGCCGTGTTTGGTCCGCCTGCGGTCTCCATCTGCGTCCCCATGACAGCCATCGGCGCCGTCACCAGGAACGCGCTACCCTTGCCCACTGTCGAACGCAGCTCGATAGGACAGTCCAGAAGCGCCGCCAGTCGGTTGGTGATCGCCAGACCAAGCCCAAGGCCCTTGCGGCGATCTCTCTCCGGGTTGGAGACCTGGAAGAACTCCTCGAATATCTTCTGCCGGTTTTCGGGCGCTATGCCCGGTCCGGTGTCCCAGACGCCGATCGTCAGCCGCGCGCCGCGACGACAGCCGACAAGTATTCGCCCCGCCTGCGTGTGCCGAACTGCGTTGGAAACGACATTGCGCAGCATTTCCTCGAGGAGGATCGGATCGGTGCGGACGGCAAGCGAGCAGCGCTGGACGGTCAGTCTCAGGTTCTTCGCCTGGGCCTGAAGGGCGAATTCGCGGCCGATCCGGTCCAGCATCGGCTGGATCAGGAACACCTTGTCGCTGCGGCTGGTGACGCCCGCGTCGAGCGAGGAGATGTCCAGCAAGGCGTTGAAGAGGCCGTCCATGGCGCGCAGCGACTCGCCGATTTGGCTCGTCAGCCGGCGCGCCGGTCCGTCCAGCCGCTGCCCCTGAAGCGCGTCGAGGAACAGGCCCATCGCATGCAGCGGTTGCCGCAGGTCGTGACTGGCGGCGGCCAGAAAGCTGGTCTTGGCTGAATTCGCCGCTTCGGCCCTTTCCTTCTGGAAGACGAGGTTTCGCGCCAGTTCGATGTTCTCGAACTTGAGCCGCAGGGCCTCCGCCAGCGCGCGTCCCTGTTCGAGCCCCAGCAGCGCCAGCGCGCTCGCCAGCACGGCGTCCAATATGCTCAGCACCCAATGGACGGTGTCGCCGCGGCTGGCGCTCCAGATGGCGAACGGCACGGTCGCCGGCGCCAGCAATGCGTAAAAGGCCGGGGTGTAACTGCCCAGGGACGACACCGAACTGGCGACGGCGGTGCAGATGACCAGCAGCACCCATAGCTGTTCGCCCAGATTGCCGGGCGCCGCCAGCCAGATTTCGGCGTAAGCGAAGCGGCAGCCTTCGACGAAGCAGGTCGCGCTGAACAGCGCTGCCCAAAGCCGCCAATTCGCGTCCGCGGGCCGGCTGCGCCAATAGATTCCGCAAAGGGCAAGCTGGCCCAGCGCGATCACGGCTGTCGCGCCCAGCCACCAGAGGGCTCGAGCGGTGAGGGAAGGATCGGTGTGGATCAGCACCCAGCAAAGTATGCCGATCCCGAACAGCGCACTGAGTACGCCGACGGGCGCGCTCCTGTAGAGCCCTCTCACCCGCTCCGCCGTTACCTGGTCGCCCGACGAGACGTGCGTCGCGCTTCCCCCCGTTTTGAGCATCGCCGTCTGCACCAAAACCGCCACGTGAAGAGATGATGAGGTCGCGAAGCGTCGAGCCCAGCCTAGAATTACCCCGGTGGCCCTCGGCGGAGCATGCTCGCCCGACGGCGATCGGTCGAGTCCTGCCGGCCAGTCCTGCCGCCCAGCCGGTTGGCGGGCGCCTCAGGATGACCTCGAACGTGCACAGGCTTTGTCTTGGCGAGAAGCGCTCTTCGGGCGCGTCTCGGACCACGCCGTCAAAGCACCCTTGAATAGGCAACCATATAGTTGCATATTGCCACCATGAGCATGGACGCCGTCTTCAGGGCGCTGGCCGATCCGGTTCGGCGCCAGCTGCTGGACAGCCTGCATGCGCGAAACGGCCAGACGCTGAGAGAGCTTTGCGAAGGACGCGGCATGACGCGGCAGGCGGTGACCAGGCATCTGGCGATCCTGGAGGGGGCGAACCTCCTGGCCACGCAAAAGCGCGGCCGCGCCAAGCTGCACTACCTCAACCCCGTGCCGATCCAGGAAATCGCCGACCGCTGGATCGGCAAGTACGAGCGCGGGTCGCTGGCCGGGCTCGTCGATCTGAAGCAGCGCCTCGAAGGAGAGACCGATGGCTGAGAGCCAATTCCTCTACGTCGCCTACATCCGCGCGCCGGCCGAGAAGGTCTGGGCGGCCCTCGCCGATCCGGAGCAGAACAAGCTGTTCTGGGGCGGCTTCCATCAGGAGAGCGTCTGGCGCGTCGGAGCGGACTACGCGATCCGCGGGCCGGACGGGCGCACCCGGGACAGCGGCGAGGTGCTGGAGTTCGACCCGCCCCGGCGCCTGGCGGTCTCCTGGTTGCACAGGGTAGACGAGGCGATGAGGGCCGAGGGCCACTCGATCGCCACCTTCGATCTGGAGGGAGCCGGGGAGGGCGTCACCAAGCTCACCTTGACCCACACGGCGCCCGTGGCCGCATCGAAGCTGATCGGCGCGGTCGCCTCCGGCTGGCCGATGATCCTCTCCAGCCTGAAGAGCCTGCTGGAGACGGGTGCGGCGCTGGGGTGAGCGCCGGGCGCGTCGATCAACCGCCCTCGGGCGCGTGGACGAGGCCGGCCTCGGTGAAGATGTAATCCATCGGCCAATCGTGCGGCTCCGGCGCGATGCTGGCGAGACGCCCCAGTTCGAACCCGAGGCCGATGGCGATGGGTCGAACCGCGAGGGCGGCCGCGGTGCGGTCGTAGTAGCCGCCGCCGTAGCCGAGCCGGTGACCGGCGGCGTCGAAGCCGACGAGCGGGATCAGCAACGCCTCCGGTTCGACGGCGGCTCCTGCGGCGGGATGCGGAATCTCGTGGCGCCCAGCCTGCATCGGCGTCGCCTTGGTCCAGGGGCGGTACTGGAGCGGGCGTCGCGGACCAAGGATGGCGGGCAGGGCGACCTCACCTCCGGCGCAGCGGACGCGGTCTAGGTAGGGCAGGCAATCGACTTCGCGCCGGACCGGCCAGTAGCCGCCGACGAGGCCGAACGCGCCGGGCGCGAACCGGCGCGCCAGCGCCGCCTCGACGGCGGCGCAGGCGTGGGCGTGCGCCGCCTCGCTCATGGCCAGCCGCGCGGCGATCAGCCGCTCGCGCAGGACGCGCCGGTCCGGAGCAGGTCCGTTCACCGGGACGGGGGCGGCCGGCTACTTGCCGATGGCCGCATAGGCCTGCTTCTGGAACACCGGCAGGGCGGCGCGGGCGGCGAGACGCTGGCCGGTGGCGAGTTCGGCGGCGGCCTCGGGGCCGAGCGGCATCGAGTTCTGGATCAGATAGAGGAGGATGAGGCCGTCGTCCGGCGAGGCCTGCCACCAGGTGCCGAAGGCGCCCGGCCAGCCGAACGCGCCCTTCGAGCCGGCCCCCATCCAGGCCTGCTTCTCCGGGTCGGTGATCACCGACAGCCCGAGGCCGAATCCCTGGCCGGCCCAGAACGGGATGCCCATGAACGGGATCTCGCGCTGGGCGTCGGTGAGCCGGTTGGTGCGCATCAGCCGCACGCTCTCGGGGTTCAGATAGCGCCGGCCGTCGAGTTCGCCGCCGTTCAGCAGCATCCGGGCGAACCTCAGATAGTCGTCGAGGCTGGAGATCAGGCCGCCGCCGCCGCCGCAATAGGCGGGAGGCGCGTCGTGTTGCCGGAACGGCGTCGGCGCGAGTTTGCCCAGCTTTTCGTCGAGCCGGTAGACCACCGCGGCGCGACCGCGCTTGGCCGGCGGAATCCAGAAGTCGGTGTCGGCCATCCCGAGCGGTCCCAGCAGCCGTTGCATGAGGAAATCCCGGAATCCGCCGCCCCCGATGCGTCCGACGATGAAGCCGAGCACGTCGGTGGCGTGGCTGTAGTGGAAACGCTCGCCGGGCGGATAGGCAAGCGGCAGCGAGGCCAGCGCCTGCATCCAGGCGTCGGGGGTCATGTCGGCGTTCAGCACGTCGCCGAGCGCGCGCTGGTAAGCGTGGGCGATGGGTCCGATCGATGTGAAGCCGTAGGCGAGGCCGGCCCTGTGGGTCATCAGGTCCTCGATGGTGATGTCGCGCGGCGCCGGATAGGTGTCCTCGATCGGGCCGGTCGGGCTCTTCAGCACCCGCATCTGGGCAAACTCGGGCGCCCAGAGCTTGATCGGGTCGTCCAGGCGCAGCTTGCCTTGCTCTATCAGCATCATCGCCGCCGCCGAGGTGATCGGCTTGGTCATCGAGGCGATGCGGAAGAGGGTGTCGCGGGTCATCGGCAGGCCGGCTTCGATGTCGCGCTGGCCGACCGCATCGAAGCGCAACTCCTCGCCGTTGCGCCAGACCAGCGTCACCGCGCCGGAGAGGTAGCCGGGCTCGACGACGCTGCGCAGCGCCGGCTCGATCTCGGCCAGAGCCGCGCGGTCCACGCCCTCGAGGGCTGCGACGTCTGCGTCCATGGTCCCGCCTCCAGAAGGTTGCGGCGGGAACGATAGCGGGCAAACCTGCGCCAGCCTACCGCGACGCGGCGTCAAGCGTGGCGAGACTCGGCCACGAAGCACCTGAGGAGCGCCGCGGCGAAGGGCGCGCGATGCGTCGCCAGTCGACGCCATGGCGCCGTTCCGCACTGGCCGGCTATGCTGTCGACTCGCGAAAGGGAGGGGCGGCGTGACGCCATCCGAGTTCGTCTCCAAGTGGGGCGACAGCCAGTTGCGCGAGCGGCAGGGCTCGCAGTCCCACTTCGTCGATCTGTGCGCCGTGTTCGGCGTCCCCGCGCCCACGGACGCCGATCAGGTCGGCGACCGCTACTGTTTCGAGCGCGGGGCCGAGAAGGTCGGCGGCGGCGACGGATGGGCGGATGTGTGGCGCAAGGGATGCTTCGGCTGGGAGTACAAGGGCCGGCACGGCGCCCTGGGCGCGGCGCGGCGCAGCGCCAGCTCCAGGCGCTCTACGTGCTCACCGCCGCCAGCTCCGATCCGGCCGAATGCGCCGCCGCCCGCAGCGGCCGGATCGAGGCGGTTCGCGTCGAGGTTCCGGGCGCGGGCCTGCCTCATGCCTACTGCGGCGCCGGCTCTACTGCGGTTCCGGAGCCGCGCAGGTCCCGACGAGTTCGCCGTCGGCGAGGACGCGGCCCTTCATGGCGTCCACCAGGGCGCGGATCGGCGCATCGGCGTGCAGCGTCAGCGGATCGTCGAGGGCGAAGATCTGGAATGATAGTGGTGGAGGCCGGTTCCCGGCGGCGGGCGCGGGCCGAAGTAGCCGTGCGAGCCGTTGTCGTTCTTCGCCTGGATCGCGCCCTGGGGGGAGACCAGACGGGCGTTGTTGGGCAGGCCCTTGAGCAGCGAGGTCGCCTCGCCGAGAATGTTCCAGATCAGCCAATGAACGAAGGGCGTCTCGCGCGGCGCATCGGGATCTTCGAGGATGATGGCGTAGGCGCCCGCGCCCTCAACCGGCGTCCAGCGCAGCGGCAGCGAGAGATTGTTCCCATAGGCGGTGTGGCGCGAATCGATCCCGCCGTCCGCGCCGAGGCCGTCGGAGACGACCTCCAGCAGCGCGCCCGGATCGCGCGGGCAGATGCGGGCGAGGCTGAGCGCCTCGGGAGAATGTTCGGGAGCCCGGGCCATCATGTCCTCCGCGCCTTGCGCCCCGGACGCTGAAACCGCCGGCGCGGGCGCCGGGTTCAGCGGCGCAAGCTCGCGTCGCGCTGGCGCATGCGCAGGCGGACGGTGAAGACGCTGTCACCGGCGAGCACGCCACCGCGGGCGAGGAGGCGCCCGTGCCGCCAGTTACTGAGGCCTAGTTCCGGACGGCCGAGGGCGAACTGGCCGTCGACCCAGCGGGTCATGCCGTCGCCGACGAAGGCGGCCTCGAGCCCCTGGTAGAAGCGCTCCTGCGCGGCGGCGTCCTCGGCGATCAGCGAGGCGGAGAAGCGGGGGCTGAGGCGATTGAAAAGATCGATGGCCTCGGCAAGGTTCTCGACGATCTTCAGCGAGACCTCCGGCGTATCCTCCCACTCCCATTCGCGGCCCAGGTCCGAGGCGGCGATGGTCTCGACCATGGGCTCGTCGCTGTCGCCCTCGGCGCGGCGGACGATCGCGCGCGCGTCGCGCCACTGCGGCGGGATCAGCGCCTCGTCGCCGTGGGCGACGTGCAGCTTGCAGCCGTGGCCGCGCCGCTCGCCGGCTTCGCGCAGGGCGTCAAGAAACAGCGGCGCAAGTTCGGCGGCGCGCGCGCGCACGATGCAGCAGACGTTGAGGGTGTTGCAGACCTTGCGGTCGAGGGAGGCGGCGACGGCCTGGGCGAAGCGCCGCGGCTCGGCGCTCTCGTCGGCCACCAGCCAGGCCCCGCCGGTCCCATGCAGGCTGACCGGCACGCCTGACTGGCGCGCCACCGCGCCCAGCTGCGCCACCGCCGTCCCCGAGCCCCTGGCCACCGCCAGGCCCAGCCGCGCGTCGGAGAACAGCGCCCATCCGGCGGCATGTTCGGCGCTCTCCAGCAGGGCGCAGGCCCCGTCGGGCAGGCCGGCGCTCCGCAGCGCCGGGGCCAGCGCCTGACGCATGATCGCCCTGGCCGTGCCGAGCGCGTCCGAGCCGATGCGGAACACCACGGTGTTGCCGCCGCGCAAGACGCCGGCGGCGTCGGCGAAGACATTGGGCCGCCCCTCGAACACGAAACCGACGACGCCCAGCGGCGCGGTCACCTGCTCGACGCTCCAGCCCGGCCAGTCGAGCCGCTCGAGCAGGCGCCCGCGCGAAGGCGCCGCGTCGCGCCATCGGCGCAGCCCGGCGATCATGTCGGCGCGCATCTGCGGCGTGGCCAGCAAGCGCGTCGTCGAGCGACCGCGCGCCTTGGCGGCGGCCACGTCGGCGGTGTTGGCGGCGGCGATGGGCGCCCAGATTTCGTCCGCCTCCAGCAGGGCGGCGAAGCGCTCGAAAAAGGCGCTCGCCTGGGCGTCGGAGATGCCGCCCATGGCGGCGAACGCCGCGACCGCCCGGTCCATCGCCGCGGCGGCGATCGCGTGGACGGCGGCGGGCACGTGCAGCAGATCGCCGGTCTCCTGCACCACGATCAGCCGGTCGCCCTCGCGGAACGCCGCCGCCAGGGCTTCGGGGACGTGGGTGATCCGATCGCCGCCGAAGACGATGGGCATGCCCGCGGTCAATCGCAGGAGCGGCTCGCGCGTCATGGCGCGGCTTTAGCCCAAAGGCGGCGGCCGGTCACGGGGGCTCGACTTTCGTGCGCCGATCGCGGAAGGGGCCTGATGCCCGGATTTCGCCGCACCGCGCTCGTCGTCGCCCTGGCCAACCTCACCTATTTCGGCGTCGAGTTCGCCGTGGCGATCGGCATCGGCAGCGTTGCCCTGTTCGCCGATTCCATCGATTTCCTGGAGGATGCCTCCGTCAACCTCCTGATCGTGGTGGCGCTGGGCTGGAGCGCGCGCCGGCGCGGCGCAGTCGGGACCGTGCTCGCCGCCGCCCTGCTTACGCCCGCCGCGGCGACGCTGTGGACGGCCTGGCATAAGCTCGCGAAGCCAGTCGCGCCCGCGCCGGCGCCCCTGGCGCTGACCGCGCTGGGCGCCCTGGCGGTCAACTTCTCCTGCGCCCTGCTGCTCGCCCGCCATCGCCGCCAGCATGGCAGCCTTTCCCGCGCCGCCTTCCTCTCGGCGCGCAACGACGTGCTGGCGAACCTCGCGATCATCGGCGCCGGCGCGGTGACGGCGTTCGCGATCCGCAACGCGTGGCCTGACCTCGTGGTCGGCCTCGCCATCGCGGTCCTCAACGCCGACGCGGCGCGCGAGGTGTTCATGGCCGCGCGCAAGGAACGGCGGGCGCCGGCGTCCTGAGCGAGCCGCCCGCCAGAGCGCTTCGACCTGAGCGCGTCGGGCGGCTAGGGCGCCAGCCGCCCCTCGGCGGCCGCCATCATCGCCGCCAGGCGCGGATCGTCGCGAATGAGGTCGAGGTCGGGATCGGTCTTGGCGGCGTTCAACATGGCGATGGATATGTCGGCGAACACCGGGCGCAGCATGTCGATCGCCGCGTCGGCGTCCTTGAACGTGGCGCTGAGCGAGCAGGCGAAGTTGTAGCGCATCAGCATGTTGTGGGGATCGACCAGCAGGGCCCTGCCAATCCATTCCTTGGCCCGTTCGGCCTCGCCCAGGACTGCCAGCGCGTTCGCGCCGAAGGCCATGGCGTGGCCATTGTTGGGATCTCGCGCCAGCAGCTTCTCGACGCGCGCCAGGGTTCTGGCCGCGGCGCGACGGGCGGCTTCGGCGTCCCCGGTCGCCATGTGGACGGCGATCAGCATGCCGGTGGGAGCAAAGTCCGACTCTGTCAGCGCCGCGGCTTTTTCGAAATGGCGCGCCGCGTCTTCGAACCGCCGGGCGTCGTAATAGAGCAGCCCCGCGCACGCGTTCGCCACGTCCGAGTCGGGATCTAGACGAAGGGCGAGTTCGGCTTCGGCGAAGGCCTCGTCGCGGCGGCCATGATTGGCCAGATACCTCGCTTTGACCGCGTGCGGCTCCGCCAGGGTCGGGTCGATCGAGAGCGCGCGCTCGGCGGCCGCCAGGCCATCGTCCCCGGATCGGCCGCGGTCGAAGCGCAGCAGCGACTGCGCATAGGCCAGCAGCGCCCAGGCGTGCCCATAGTCGGGATCGATCTCCACCGCCCGCCCGCACAAGCGGATCATCGCCTCCTCCCTGCGGGTGTCGCCTGTGTTGCCGGCGAGGAGCTGCTGGCGGGCCATCAGGAACAGGTTGTAGGCTTCGAGGTTGGTGGTGCCGCGTCGCCCGATCGCCTGTTTCTCCTCGGGCAGCAGCTTGAGCTTGAGCGCCGCCACGATCGCCCGCGAGATCTCGTCCTGGAGGGCGAAGATGTCGGTCAGATCGCGATCGTAGCGCTCGGCCCAGACGTGGTCGCCGGCGGCGCCGTCGATGAGCTGGGCGGTGATCCTGACGCGGCCGCCGGCCTTGCGCACGCTGCCTTCCAGGAGATGGCTGACGCCGAGCTGGCGCGCCACCTGGGACACGTCGATGCTCTTGCCCTTGAAGGTGAAGGCGGTGTTGCGCGCCACCACCGAAAGCGTCGAAACCTTGGAGAGATCGGTGATGATATCCTCGCTGATCCCATCGCTGAAGTACTCCTGCTGGGGATCGTCGCTCATGTTGGCGAAGGGCGGTACGCAGACCGAGAGCCTGCGGAGGGCCTTGGCCTCGCCGCCAGGCGGAATGCTGGCCCGGGCCGCGTTCACCAGTTGCGCCACGCTGGCCGCCACCTTCTTCCATCCGGACGTCTCGGCCGCGCCCGACCAGTCGGCCAGATCGGCGCACTGGATCTGGTCGAACGGCATCGGTAGCTGGGCGCCGTCGATGCTGAGCTGCACCAGCTTGCGCTCTTCGCGCGCCCGTTCGGCCTCGGAGCGCACCCACTGCGAACGCGCCGCGTCGGCGGACCAGATCACCACCACCGCCTTGGCGGCGCCGAGGCGCTCGGCGATCACGTCCGCATAGGCGCGATGGGCCGGAATCTCGTCGTCGCGCCAGACGCCATAGCCCAGCGCCCGCAACGCCACGGCGACCTGCTCGGCCTTGGCCGCCGTCGAGCGCGCATAGGAGATGAAGACATCCGACATGGTGCTCGCCAGCGCGGCTCGCGCTCGACAGATAGCTATAGGGCCGCCGGCGCCGCCCTGCCACCCGCGCTTTGCCGGTTTCGCGCGCCGACCGGGACAGCTAGGGAAGCGGCGAGGCGCGGGAGGAGAGCAGATAGACCATGCAGACCAAAGCCGCCGTCGCCTGGAAGGCCGGCGCGCCGCTCGCCATCGAGACGGTGGACGTCGAAGGGCCGCGAGCCGGCGAGGTGCTGGTGGAGATCAAGGCCTCCGGCGTCTGCCACACTGACGCCTTCACGCTCTCGGGCGCCGATCCGGAGGGCCTGTTCCCGGCGATCCTCGGCCACGAAGGCGCGGGGGTGGTGCTGGAGGTGGGCGCGGGCGTGACCAGCGTCGGGGCCGGCGACCACGTGATCGCACTCTACACGCCGGAGTGCCGGCAGTGCAAAGCCTGCCTGTCGCGGCGCACCAACCTGTGCACCGCGATCCGCGCCACCCAGGGCCAGGGTCTGATGCCCGACGGGACCAGCCGCTTCTCGATCGGCGGCGAGCCTCTGCACCACTACATGGGCTGCTCGACCTTCGCCAACCACACCGTGCTGCCCGAGATCGCGGTGGCCAAGGTGCGCCAGGACGCGCCCTTCGACCGGATCTGCTACGTCGGCTGCGGCGTGACCACGGGCATCGGGGCGGTGCTCTGGACCGCCAAGGTCTGGCCAGGCGCCAATGTCGCGGTGTTTGGCCTCGGCGGCATCGGCCTCAATGTCGTCCAGGGGGCGCGGATAGCCGGCGCCGACAGGATCATCGGCATCGACCTCAATCCCGCCAGAACCGAACTCGGCCGGCGCCTCGGCATGACCGATTTCATCGACCCCGCCGCGGTCGGCCGCGACGGAGTGGTGCAGGCGGTGATCGACCTCACCGGCGGCGGCGCCGACTTCTCGTTCGAGTGCATCGGCAATGTCGCCACCATGCGCCAGGCGCTGGAGTGCTGCCATCGCGGCTGGGGCGAGAGCGTCATCATCGGGGTGGCGGGCGCGGGCCAGGAGATCGCGACCCGCCCGTTCCAGCTGGTCACCGGGCGGGTCTGGCGCGGCACGGCCTTCGGCGGCGCGCGCGGGCGCACCGACGTGCCGCGCATCGTCGACTGGTACATGGACGGCAAGATCGAGATCGATCCCCTGATCACCCACACCCTGCCGCTGGCGCGGATCAACGAGGCGTTCGAGCTGATGGCGTCGGGCGAGGCGATCCGCTCGGTGGTGGTCTTCTGAACGAACGATCCGCACGCCCGACCGTTGTGAAACGGGGCGCTTCGAGGAGCATCGAGCGCGATGACAGTCCCCAACCCGCCGCCAGGCGCCGCCGATACGGACCCCGGCCGCGTCGATCGCGGCCAGCGGATCATCGACGAGACCGAACTCGGCGACTGCCACGACGGCAAGGAGCGCGCCCATTTCGCCAGGCGCAGGGGCGGCGAGCTGCCGGCCGACATGCACGGCCCCGGCGGCGCCGCGCCGGTGACGGTCGAGGACGTGGTCGAGGTGGCCGGCGCCGCCTCGGCCTGGGAGGCGCTCGAGGACGACGGCGGTCGATAGGCGGCAGCGCCGCCTTCGGGCGCCCTCAAGGAAACACCACCGTCCTCTTGCCGCTCATCATGATGCGGTTCTCCACGTGCCAGCGCACGGCGCGCGAGAGCACAGCGCATTCGATGTCGCGCCCGATCTCGACGAGGGCGGCCGGCGAGCGGCTGTGATCCACCCGTTCGACCGCCTGCTCGATGATCGGACCTTCGTCGAGATCGCTGGTGACGTAGTGGGCGGTGGCGCCGATGATCTTCACGCCGCGGGCGTGGGCCTGGTGATAGGGCCTCGCGCCCTTGAACCCGGGAAGGAAGGCGTGATGGATGTTGATGCAGCGTCCGGCGAGGCGCTCGCACAGTTCGGGCGAGAGCACCTGCATGTAGCGGGCGAGCACCACCAGATCGACGCCGTTCGCCTCGACGAGTTCGAGGATGCGCGCCTCCTGCGCGGGCCGGGTCTCGCGCGTCACCGGCAGGTGGAAATAGGCGAGGCCGTTCCATTCCACGAAGGAGCGCATGTCGTCGTGATTGCTGACGACGCCGGCGATCTCCACCGCCAGCAGGCCGGCGCGCCAGCGGTGCAGCAGGTCGAACAGGCAATGACCGAAGCGCGAGACCGCGATCAGCAGGCGCGCCTTGCGCGCCGCGTCGGTGAGCTTCCAGCGCATGTCGAAGCCCCGCGCGATCTCGGCGAAGCCGGCCTCCATGCGGGCGATCGGCGGGAACGCCGGACCGGCCGGCGAGAACGCCGCGCGCATGAAGAACGCGCCCTGGACCGGATCGTTGAACTGGCTGATCTCGGTGATGTTGGCGTCGCTGGCGGCGAGAAAGCCCGACACCGCCGCCACCACGCCCATGCGGTCGGGACAACTGAGGTTGAGTACGAAGGAGGCTGGCTCGGCCGCGCTCATCGGGCGTTTATCTAGACGCGACGCGCCTGGGCGTGGCAAGGGGCAGCGCCAGCGATGACCAGCAAGGGCCTAGAGACAGTAAGCGCCGCCAAGCCCCGGGCGCGCCTGCCCAGGCTGGCGCTCGAGACGCTGGCGTTCCTGCGCGCCGAGATCCGGGCGAGCGAACTTTGGCTGGTGGTGATCGCCACCGCCATCGGCACGGCGGCGGGCCTGGCCACGATCGGCATCGGCATGGCTGCGCATGCTTCGCAGAGGCTGCTCTACGGCCTCGATTTCGGCGAGCGTCTCAGCGCCCTGGCGCGCGTGCCGCCCGAGCGTCTCGTCGCGCTGCCGATCGGCGGGGCGCTTCTGGCGCTGGTCACCTGGCTCTGGACCCGCCGCCGCCCGGGGGCGCCGGTGGACCCGGTCGAGGCCAATGCGCTGCACGGCGGGCGCATGTCGCTGCGCGAGAGCCTGTTCGTCACCTTCCAGACCATCCTCTCCAACGGCTTCGGCGCCTCGGTGGGCCTGGAGGCCGGCTACGCCCAGGCCGGCGGGGCGCTGGCGTCGATGGTGGGACGCGCGTTCAACCTGCGCCGCAACGACCTGCGCACCTTCGTCGGCGCCGGCGCGGGCGCCGCCATCGGGGCGGCGTTCGGGGCGCCCTTCTGCGGGGCCTTCTACGCCTTCGAGATCGTCATCGGCTCCTACACCGTCGCCAACGTCGCGCCGGTGATCTTCGCCGCGCTCGCCGGCTGGGCGATGACCCGGCTGCTCAATTTCGAGCCGATGGTGATCCCGGTCACCACGGCCAACGATTTCGTGCTGTCGCACTACCTGCTGTTCGCCGGCCTCGGCGTCGTCTGCGCCTTCTTCGGCATCGCGGTGATGCGGCTGGTGGGCTGGACCGAGGCGCTGACCGCGCGCATGCCGATCCCGAAGCTGGCGCGCCAGGCCGCCGGCGGCGTGCTGCTCGCCATCCTCGCCGGCTTCGCCCCGCAGACGCTGTCGGCGGGGCATGGCGCCATGCACCTCGACCTGTCGCTGGCGCTCACCATCTCGACGCTGCTCTTCCTGGTGCTGACCAAGGCGCTGGCCTCGGTGATCTCGCTGGGCTTCGGCTTCCGGGGCGGTCTCTTCTTCGCTTCGCTCTACCTGGGTTCGCTGGTGGGCCGGCTCTACGCCGAGGCGCTGGCGCACTTCGGCGGCGCGGCGCTCGGCCTCGACCCGCTGGCCGCTTCGCTGGTGGGCATGGGCGCCATGGCCGTCGCCATCGTCGGCGGGCCGCTCACCATGTCGTTCCTGGTGCTGCAGACCACCGGCGACTACAGCCTCACCGCCGCCACCCTGACGGCCTCGCTGGTGGCCGGCGTGCTGGTGCGCGAGATCTTCGGCTATTCGTTCTCGACCTGGCGGCTGCACCTGCGCGGCGAGACCATCCGCAGCGCCCACGACGTCGGCTGGCTGCGCACCCTCACCGCCGGCAGGATGATGCGCGCCGACGCGCCGACGGCGCCGGCCGACGTCGATCTGACCGAGTTCCGCCGCCGCTATCCGCTGGGCTCGACGCGGCGCGTCGTCGTCCTCGACGGCGCCAGCCACTACGCCGGCATCGTCCAGGTCTCGCGCGCCTACGCCGAGGAGGACGGGCACAAGCCGCTGCGCGACCTCATCATCAATCAGGGCGAGTGGCTGCGGCCCGACATGAGCATCAAGGAGACCATGGGCGTCTTCGACCGCACCGAGACCGACGAACTGGCGGTGCTCGACACCTCGCGCCGGGTGCTGGGGATCGTCTCGGAAGCCTACGCCACGCGCCGCTACGCCGAGGAGCTGGAAAAGAACCGCCGTGACCTGGTCGGGGGCGAGTAGCGGCCCTACGCCGCCGCGTGGTCGGCAAGCTCGCAAGGCGCGGCGCCGCTCTCCACCTGCAGGGTGGCGTGGTGGATGGAAAAGCGCTGGCGCAGCTCGCCGCAGGCTTCGCAGAGCAGGATGTCGTCGACGGGCAGGCCGGGGCGCACCAGATGGGCGGTGAGCGCCGTCTCGGTGGTCGACATGCCCCAGATGTGCAGGTCGTGCACCTCGGTCACGCCCGGCAGGCCCTCGAGGTAGCCGGCGACCCCGGCCCGGTCGACGCCGGGCGGCACCGCGGCCAGCGCCAGGTCGAGCGCCTCGCGCAGCAGCGACCAGGTTCCGAAGACGATCACCGCACTGATGACGAGGCTGATCGCCGGGTCGAGCCACGCCCAGCCGGTGAGGACGATGAGGCCGCCGGTCACCACCACGCCCAGCGCCACCAGGGCGTCGGAGGCCATGTGCTGGAAGGCGCTGCGGACGTTGAGGTCGCGCTTGCGTCCGGCGGCGAACATCAGGGCGGTGACGCCGTTGACGGCGATGCCGACGGCGGCCACGGCCATGATCGTCGGGCCGGCCGCGGCCTGGGGATGCATGAAGCGCAGCACCGCCTCCCAGGCGATGGCGCCGGTGACCAGCGCCAGCAGCACGGCGTTGGCGAGCGCCGCCAGGATCGAGGACGAGCGCAGGCCATAGGTGTAGCGCGCGCTGGGCGCCTTGCCCGAGAGCCAGGCCGCCAGCCAGGCGAGGCCCAGGCTGAGCACGTCGCCGAAATTGTGCCCGGCGTCGGCCAGCAGCGCCAGGGAGTTGGCGAGGGCGCCGAACACCGCCTCGCCGGCGACATAGGCGATGTTGAGGGCGATGCCGACGGCGAAGGCGCGGCCGAAATCAACGTGCGCGTGGCCGGCCTGGGACTGGCGGTGGTCGTGATCGTGATGCGGCATGGGTCTCTCGGGTCCGTCGATCCGCCATCGCGGGCCGCGGATCAAGCCCCTTCAGGGTTGGCGTCGTGCGCCGTGGCCGGCCGATAGTTCAGCTCGATGTTGACGCCGTTGAGGTCGCGGATGAAGATCTGGCGGATCGGCGTGTCGGCGATGTCGATGGCGCGGTACGGCACGCCGGCGGCGTCGAGGCGGCCGGCCACGCCCTCGTAGTCGTCGATGCGAAAGGCGAAGTGATCGAGCGCGGCCTCCGAGGAGGGGCGTTTCGGCTCGGCCAGCTCGACGAGGTGCACCACCGCGCCGTCGCCGGCATAGAGCCAGGCGCCGCCGAAGCCGAAATCCGGGCGCCAGCCCTCGGCGAGGCCGAGCACGTCGCGGAAGAAGGCGCGTGTCTCCTCGAGGCGGTGGGTGCCGATGTTGACGTGGTCGATGCCGCGGATGGTCATGAGACTTTACCTTGCTGCGATCCTACACCGGCGCGGCGGCCCGGCCCACCGCCTCGCCCGCGCCTTATTACGCGCTTTTAAGCTGACATCGCTTAGCCGACGCCTATCTAGTGGGGTGTCCCCGCGCCGAACCGAACGCGGCGTGGCGGCGACTTCGCCATTTTGCCGGCGGCGCTCGGATGGCTGGGTTCCCAGGCGCCGCCCAGCACAGGAACAAGCAAGGACGTGTCGTCAGTGAAGAAGAACGGCTATATCGCCAGCGCCGCCGCCGGCGCGCTCGCCATGGTGCTCGCGGGCACAGGCGGCTACCTCGCCCATGCGAGCGTGCAATCCTCGGGAAGCGTCAACGCGCCGGGCGCGAGCGTCGCCGCCCCGGGTCTGCCCGGCGTGCCGATGTCGTTCGCCGACATCGTCGCCAAGGTCGCCCCCGCGGTGGTCTCGGTGGACGTCGAGAGCAAGCCGGACCAGGCCCAGGTCGCCATGCAGCGAGGCGGGCAGGGCCAGCTGCCGTTCTTCTTCGGCTTCCCGGGCGCGCCCGGACAGGGGTTCAGCTTCGGCATGCCGCAGGCGCCGAACAACGCTCCGGTCCAGCCAGTGCGGGCGGCGGGCTCGGGCTTCTTCATCTCGTCCGACGGCTACATCGTCACCAACAACCACGTCGTCGAGGGCGCCGAGAAGATCACGGTCCACACCAAGGACGGCCGCACCTTGAGCGCGCACGTGGTGGGCCAGGATCCGGCGACGGACCTCGCGGTGATCAAGGTCGATGGCGGCGGGTATCCCTTCGTCGACTTCGAGAACCGCGGCCAGCCGCGGGTCGGCGACTGGGTGATCGCGGTGGGCAATCCGTTCGGCCTCGGCGGCACCGCGACGGCGGGCATCGTCTCGGCGCTGGGCCGGCGCAACATCAGCAATTCCAGCTACGTCGACTACATGCAGATCGACGCGCCGATCAACCGCGGCAACTCCGGCGGTCCCACCTTCGACGTCTACGGCCGCGTCGTCGGCGTCAACACGGCGATCTACACGCCCTCCGGGGGCTCGGTGGGCATCGGCTTCGACATCCCCGCCAACGTCGTCGCCTCGGTGACCCGCCAGCTGATCGAGCACGGCAAGGTGGTCCGCGGCTTCATCGGCGCGACCATCCAGGACGTGACGCCCGAGATCGCCGACAGCCTGGGCGTGCCGGCCAAGCACGGCGCGCTCGTCGCCAACGTGACTCCGGGCGGTCCGTCCAGCCAGGCCGGCCTGCGACCCGGCGACCTGATCGAGAGCATCGACGGGCACGGCGTCTCCTCGGCTTCGGATCTGACCCGTCAGGTGGCGCTCGCCCACGCCGGCGAGGTGGTGCACCTCAAGGTGCGCCGCGGCGGCGTGGTGAGGCAGATCAACGTGCGCTCGGCCATCCGTCCGACGGAAGCCAGCCTCACCAACGGCGGCGGCCTGGGCCAGCCCGGCGCGCCTGGCGACGAGCTTGGGCGCGTGCTCGGCCTGCAGCTGCAGCCGAATCCCAACGGCGGCGTCAACATCGCCGGCGTCAGCCCCGGCTCCGACGCCGCCGAGAAGGGGCTGCAGCCGGGCGACGTGATCCTGCGGGCCGGTTCGCGCGCCATCACCAGCCCTGCCGACGTCGCCGCGGCGGTGGCGCAGGCCAAGCATGAGGGTCGCAAGGACGTGCTGCTGCTCGTCGACCACGACGGCCAGAACATCTTCGTGCCGCTGGCGGTGACCCCCGGCCAGGGCTGAGGGCGCCGCTCGGCGGGCGCGCCCTGGTCTGAAGGCCCCCGGACACGACGTCGGCTCGGCCGATCAGGCGCGCGTCCTGCTCCTTGGCGAGCGACCCGCATGAGTGGTTGCGCGCAGGCCGCGGGGCGGGACTCAGGCGACCAGTGCTTCCAGCAACGGCGGGTCCTTCGCGGTCCCCTCCGGCCACAGGGATGACACCAGCCGAGCAGCGGTCCGCGCCAGCTCGGCCGCCACGGCGACCGGCGCGTTCGCGTCGGCCCGCAGGACTGCGAGCACCCGAGCCAGATCCGGGCGGACGCCGGGCGTTGCGAAGGCGACCACCTCGCCCAGCTCGCAAGTCGAAGGGTCGGCGAGGCCGTCCCCCGCCGCTCGGCGGTGCGCCGCGGCGACGCAGCGCAGCGCCTTGGCGACGAGCGCCGGCGTCTCCTCCGGAAAGCCGCCGTCTGCGAGCACCCCAGCCATGCGGATCGCCCGATCCGCCTCCGCGCGCCACTGCGCCGGCCGCGCGTCGCCCTGCGTCGGCGCCTCGGCGCCTCGGCGGCTTCGGCGGCTTCGGCGGCTTCGGCGAATTCGGCGCACGCATGCAGCACTCGCGGAGCGCCGGTCGCCCCAACCACGCCGGCGCTCATCAGGCGCCGAAGCGTCAGCCACGCGGCGCGGTCGATCACCTCCACCGGCACGGCGTCGCCTTGACCGCGCAGCCGCTCGGCTTCGGCGGCGAGGGCGTCGGCCCCGAGGTCGAGCACCGCCAGCATGCGCATCTCGCCGTTCGCCCCGGTCCGGGATTCCAGACGCAGGACCCGCTCGCCCAAGCGGTCGCGCAGCTCCGCGGACACGGCCTCCTCGGCCGCGACGATGCGAGGCCCGAGCGCTTCGACGCCGTCCAGCATGGCGCGCATGCGCTCGACCAGCGCGCCGCGGCCGGAGGGCATCCTCAGAGCGCCGACATCGCCATGGCCGTCCAGCACGCCGTCGGCGAGGGCCTGCTTGGCGTCCAGCAGGTGCAGGATCGAATGCTCGATGGTGTTTTCAGTGACCAGATTGATCACGCTCACCGAGCGGCTTTGATTTTTGCGCCAGGCGCGAGCGATGCGCTGCTCCAGCTTGGCGGGATTCCAGGGCAGGTCTAGATTGATGACGGCGCTGGCAGCCTGCAGGTTGAGTCCGACGCTGCCGCTGTCGGTAGAGAGGAAGAGCCGGCAGGCGGGGTCCTGCTTGAAGCGATTGATCTCTTCGCGTCGCCGCTGCTGCGGCACGGAGCCGGTGTGCCAGGCGGCCTCGACCCCGAGTTCGCCGGCCAGCTCGCGCACCAGCGCCAGCATCCGCTCCCACTCGGAGAAGATGATGATCTTGCGGTCCGGCTCGGCGAGCAGATCCTCCAGGATCCGCTCCAGCTCCTCCAGCTTCGGCGAGACGCGGCAGGTCGCATCGAGGATCGCCGGCGTGTCGCAGATCATGCGCATGCAGGCGAGGTAGCGTTGCAGCCGCTCGAACTCTTCCTGGGTCAGCGCTCTGCGTTCGGCGAGCTTGGCGATCCGGCGCGCCTTGGTCTCGTATTCGCGGTAGCGGAGCTCCTGCTCCGCGGCCATGGGCACGAAGAAGGTCTTCACCGTGCGGCCGGGCAGCTCGGTCTCGACCTCGGTCTTGCGCCGGCGCAGCAGCACCGGCTCGACCCGGCGGCGCAGGTCGCCCAGATTTCGGTAATCGACCGGTCGTCCGCGCTCGTCGAGGCGGTAGAAATCGCGGTTGAAGCGGAACAGCGGGCCGACCAGTTCCGGGTCCAGATATTGAACGATGGAATAGAGTTCGTCGATGCGGTTCTCCAGCGGCGTGCCGGTGAGGACGAAGGCGTAGGGCGAGCGCAGCGACTTGACCTTGCGCGCGGTCTTGGTGTGCCAGTTCTTGATCCGCTGCGCCTCGTCGAGGATCACGATTTCGGGGGCCAGCACCTCGTTGATGGCTTCGGCGTCGCCGAGCACCTGCTCGTAGTTGACGATGGTGAAGAACGGCGGCTCGCGATAGGCGGCGAGCCGGGCCGGCCTCGGCCCGAACACCGATCGCGCCGCGCGCTCGGTGAAGCGGGCGATCTGCTCTTCCCACTCGGCCTTCAGCGAGGCCGGGCACACCACCAGCACGCGCGCGACGTTTCGGCGGCGGGCGAGGAGTTCACAGGCGGCGATGGCCTGGACGGTCTTGCCCAGTCCCATCTCGTCGGCGAGCAGGGCGCGTTCGCCAAAGGCGAGGTGCGTCACGCCGGCCCGTTGATAGGGCAGCAGCGGGTGGCGCAGCACGTCGAGGCTGGCGGGATCGCGCTCGGCTTCGGCCAGGAACTCGGCCCGCTCGGCCGAGCGGGCCCGGGCGCGCCTCGAGCGCTCCAGCCAGGGGCCGAAGTGGCGCGAGACGCGCAAGGCCGTGCGAACCGGCGCGGGTGCGCCGGCAAGCCCCTGGATCACCGCCCCGACGTCAGCCGGCTCGGCGCGCAGCCGGCCCTCGTCATCGAGGTGGGGCGCGAGCCAGCGGCGGACGGCGTCCGTGCGCTCGCTCTCGGCGCGCGGCCAGGCGAGTTCCGGTCTCGGTTCGCCGTCGCGGCGCAGGTAAAGCTCCACCCGCTCGGGCCCGCGGGCGGCGGCTTGGCCCAGCGCGCGCACGCCGCGGCGGCGCAGGCCCGCCAGCACGCCCTCCACGTGCTTGCAGGTTCCCAGGCCATTGATCCGGTGGTCGGCGCAGCCGCAGCTGTTCGAGACTCCCTGGAGGTCGCGAATCTCCACTTCATAGGCGCCGCCGCTCTCCGAGCGCACGCGAAAGAGGCCGAAGACAGGGTGCTCGGGCTCCAGCGCCTCGACGGAGACAATCTCGGTGCGACCGCGCCAGCGCCTCAGCTCGAGCTCCTGCTCGTCGCTGGTGTCCCACCCCTGAGCCGCGGGCGCGCGCTCGAGGACGGTTCGCGCCCCGCCGCGGCGGGGCGGCCCTTTCCGGACCCCCGGCGAGCCCGGCGCCGGCGAGCGTTTGCGAGTCGAATCTGTCTGCATGGCGAGAGGCTAGCATTGGCCGCGGAGGCTTCAACCGGCGCCGCGCGGCGCCGCGCGATGTCGCACCTGGCCGCGCGGGGCGCGCTGCAGGCAGCCAGCCGAGCCGCACCGCTCACGCGCCTCGGCCATCTCGTGGATCGGCTGGTGTGCGTGGGAGGCGCAGAGGACGCGGCGCTCCGGGTGTGGACTATCCAGAGATCTACGATTACGCACGGACGGTCGGGCGGCTCGCCCACATCTATGCGACGCGCTTCTCCTCGATCTGAGCGCCGCTCACAAAGCGCAGATGTGCCTCCACGGCCTCGATGAAACCGGGTGCGAACCGCAGCTTGGCAAGTGAGGTACGGCCCAGGAATCCCGCGGTCGCGCGAGCCGAAAGCAACGCGCCATCGTGTCTCAGAAACGAACCCAGATGCGCCGGGCGCACGCCGATGGGATCGGGGCCGATCTCGACCGAGTGGCGGCTGCGACCATCGAACCGGGCCGCGCGCGGCAGAGCGCCGTTCGGCGCAAATGCACGGTCGCGCGCGCGTTCATAGACGCCGGGCCGCTCCAGGCGCGATCCCACCCAGCGGGCCACCGGGACGCTCACCGCGCTGCCGACGAGCGACCAGCGGGCGGAGGCGCGCCCCACGGACTGCGCCGCCGCCGTCCAGTCTTCTGCAAAGCCCTGCAGTCTCTCGGCATCGCGTATGTCGGGTTTGACTATGCGACCGTCGGCCAGCAACACGGCGGGTGGCGAGGGTATGCCGATCGAGGAGCCGTTCTTGAGTGTTGGAACGGCGTCGGGGGCCCAGCCGAGGCCGCCTCGCCCCTCGGTCCAGTAGAAGCCATGAGCGATGTGGCCAAGCGCCGTCGTGGGCCTCGCGAGCGCCGCCTCGTCGGCGAACAACACCTCGGCCGGGTCCTCAGTTCTCGACGCAACTATGAGGACGCGCTCGCGGCGCTGCGGAAGTCCGAAGCCGAACGTATCGACCACCCGCCAAGCCCACCGCAGGCCGAGCGCCTCGAGCTCATCCACGATGCGCCGCATCGCCTCGCCCTTGCGAAGCTGGAGCATGAACGGAACATTCTCCAGCACGATCCAGCGCGCGGAGGCGCAGCGCGCGAGTCTGAAGACCTCGCCGACGAGGCCGCTTCGGTCGCCGTCGAGTCCGCGGGTCAGTCCGGCCTGACTGAGATCCTGGCACGGAAATCCCGCCGCGATGACCTCGACATCTCCAGGAAGCGCCCGGAGTCCGCGAACATCGCCGTGGAGGGGAACGTTCGGCAGTCGGGCGCTCAGCACCGTCCTGGCGGCGGGCAGAATCTCGCTGAGAAAGACGCTCCGGTGCCCGGCTTGCGCCAAGCCTGTCTCGAAACCCCCGATCCCTGCGAACAGCCCGGCAACCTTCATGTGCAGATCACCCCAGCTCCAGTCGGCATGGTCGCCGCATTCGCCGGAAGCGTCTATGCCATACTACGCGAACAAAGAATGAACTCATCGAGGCGGCCGGTCATGCGGCGCGGATCGGACGTTTCACACTCCCAGACGACGCCCACAGTCCAGCCGGCAGCTTCGAGGGCGGCCCGGGCTCTGGCGTCGCGTTCGCGATTCTCGGCGAGCTTCGCAACCCAGTAGTCGGCGTTGCTCTTCGGCGTCGTGGCGCGGCGGCACCCGGCGTGCGCGTGCCAGAAGCAGCCGTGCACGAAGATGACCTTGCGGCGGCTGGGAAGAACGATGTCGGGGCTGCCGGGCAGGTCCCGGCGATGCAGGCGGTAGCGGTATCCCAACGCGCGCAGCGCACGGCGCACGATCAGCTCTGGCTCGGTTCCGGCTTGGCGGACGCGCCGCATCCGCTCGCTGCGCTGCGCGGGCGTGAGTGTGTCCATGTCCGATGCCCTACCGAGTGCGGGCTCTCATCGAGGTCGCGCGTCGCCTCGCGGCGTCCTCAAATTCCCAGGTCCAGCAGATTGTAGTCCTTGATCGCCACCCGCGCGGCGGCGTCCCAGAGCCACCGCTCGCCCGCCTGCGCGTGCGGGGCGTAGTCGAACGGCGTCTCGGCGGGGAAGCGCTGGCGGCGGGCGTCGATGGCCCAGCCGATGACGCGGGCGCGCCGACGAATGCGCGCTTCGTCGTAGACCGCCGGGGCGTTGTGGACGCCGCCCCCGGCGACGCCGAGGATCGAGCGGCGGCGGTGGAAGCCGAAGTTCACGGTGACGCGCCAGTCGGCGCTGGTGTTGGCGAACGAGCCGTGCACGGCCTGGCGGCTGGTGATGGCGACATCGCCCGGCTCGCAGACCAGGGGCACGGCCGCGGGCAGGCGCTCCGTACCGGCCGTGGCGACCCAGGCGGCGATGTCGACCTTGCCCAACCGATGCGAACCTAGGACCACCCAGAGGCCGTTAGCCGGCGTGCAGCCGTAGAGCTGGGCCATGAAGTTGAACCCGTGCGAGCCCTCGTCGAGATCGGCGCTTTCCCAATGGGTCCAGCCGTCCTGGTGCCAGGCGACGGAGGCGCCGAGCCCCGGGCCCTTCATCCACAGGGCCTCGTTGAACGGCGTGAAATCCGGCCCGTTCACGGCCGCGGCGACCGCGAGGAGTCCGGGATGGCCATAGAGGCGCAGGCAGGCTTCGGAGAACTGCAGCGACCCCAGGATCAGATAGACGACCTCGTCGGGTGCGTCCGCCGCGGCCTGCGGCTCGAACATCTTGACCGGGTAGCGACCGCGGGCGGCCTTGGTGCCCCCGACGGGATCGCTGAGGGGCGTTGCCCAGACGAGACTCGCCGCTTCGCGGTCCGCCCCGAGCGCCGGGCGGCCGAGCGCATCGGCGGCGGCGCCGCGATGGACCGGCAGGCGGGTCTGGATGTCGAGGAAATCGGCCTCGATGTCGGCCAGTTCGTCCGGCTTCAGCACGCCCGTGAACACGTAGAAGCCGCAGGCACGATAGGCCTCGAGGATCTGCGGGTGCAGCCGACCGTCCGCGGTGAACCGGATCGGTCCGCGGTTGCCGAGCGCCATGGCGCGCGCCTGGCCCGCCGCGCAATAGGCCCGCATCGCCGCTTCCTGCGCCCCGTAGTCGGCGACGAGGCGGCCGGCCGGCTGGTTCATGAGGATCGCCCTTCAATGCCGTTGCACCAGCGAGTCTGATCCCGGCCGCGCCACGGCGCAACCGCGCGGGCGCCGCGCCGACGTTCACGCCCCGCCGGTCAGCAGCGCGTAGGCCGCCAGCGCCATCACCTTGGCCGAGGCGACCATGTCGGCGATCTCGACGTATTCGTCCGGCTGATGGGCGAGATCGAGGATGCCCGGGCCATAGGCGATGCAGTCGCGCAAGGCCCCGATGCGGTCGATGTGCTTCTGGTCGTAGGTGCCCGGCGAGCAGATCAGCGCCGCCTCGCGCCCCAGCACCTTGCGGACGGCGCCCGCTGTCGCGCGCACGACGGGGCGGTCCGGCTCGGTCATCGAGGGGCGGACCTCGAAGAGATCGCGCAGGCCGTAGCGGAAGCCCGGCCGGGACTGGGCGAGGCCGTCGAGCAGGGCGCGCATCTTGGCTTTCACCTCGTCGAGATCCTCCTCGATCAAGAGCCGGCGGTCGAAGACGAGGCGGCAGGAGTCGGCGACGAGGGGCGCGGGCAGGCCGCCCCGGACATCGAGCACGTCCGGCTGACCGCCATGCAGGGAGTTGATGTTGAACGTCGGCGTGCGCGCCCCGGCGGGCTCGACGGGCATGGCGGTCGGCTGGGCGCCGAGCGCTGGATAGAGGCTGGTCTCGAAGGCGCCGAGCACGGCGGCCATGTGCAAGATGGCCGAGTCGCCCAGGAAGGGCATGGAACCGTGGGCGATGCGGCCCCGGGTCTCGATCTCGCCCCACCAGACGCCGCGGTGGCCGATGCAGACGCGGTCGACGTTGAGCGGCTCGGGAATGATCACGTGATCGACCCGCGGCTTGGAGAACCAGCCGCGCTCGGCCAGCCAGGCCACTCCGCCGAAACCGCCGGATTCCTCGTCGCCGGTGCCAGAGATCTCGAGGGCGCCGGGCAGGGCGACGCCGGAATCGATCAGCGCCTCCACGGCGATCACCGCCGCGGCGATGCCGCCCTTCATGTCGCACGCGCCCCGGCCATGGACGCGGCCGTGTTCGACCTGCGCCTCGAACGGGGGGCGGGTCCACCCCTCGCCGGGGGCGACCACGTCGACATGGCCGTTGAAGTGCACGCAAGGACCAGCGCCGGCGCCCTCGCGGCGGGCCACCACGTTCCAGCGTGGGTGACGCTCGCTGTCGCCCGGCGCACCCTCGGCGCGCAGGTACTCGACCGCAAAGCCGCGCCCGTGGAGGCGGCGTCCCAGGAGTTCGACGCAGTCGCGGTAGAATTCGCCCGGCGGGTTCACCGTCGGGATGCGGATGAGTTCGCGGGCCAGATCGACGATCTCGTCCTGGCGCGCCTCGATCGAGGCGAGCAGGGCCTCTTCGCGCGGGTGGGTCATGCGGCGCGCCTTGCGGCGGCGGCGGCGGCGCGCTCGCGGGCCTCCGCGGCCTCGATCGGCAGACCGAGGGCCGCATAGACGCGCGCGAGCTGCCGGTTGACCGGCGCGCCGTCGGGGTCGTCCGCCCGGCGCCGCTCCAGGATCTTGCGGGCGTCGCTCCAGCGGCCGTCCGCGACCAGGGCCGCCAGGTGGATCTGGTCGAAGAGGTCGCGCTGGGCATGGCTGCCGCCGACTTCGGCCATGCGCGGCAGCGCGGCGCCAAGCTCGGCGATGGCCCGCGGATGCTCGCCGGCGAGCCAGGCCGCGACGCCCTCGGCCGCCGGCGCGGCCACCTCGGCCCAGACGGCGCGGTCGAAGTCCCGGGCGGACGCGGCGCGGCGGCGAACGGCGTGCAGCAGGGCCGGAGCCTCGGCGCGGCCGGCGCGAACCAGGCCATAGAGGTACTGCAGCGCCAGGAACGGCTGCTCGACGTCGACGCCGCGCGCCGCGATGCGTTCGGCGACCTCGTCCCAGCGTGCTCCGACGTCGATGCCGGCGAGTTCGGCCCTGGCAAGCAGCGAAACGGCGCCGACCTGATCCTGGGAATAGTCCTTGTCGCCGGCCCAGCAGTGGCGGTCGTACGCCGCCAGCACCGCCGCCTCGCGCCCCTGGCTGAGGTAGAAGAGGGCGAGGTGCCACCAGGCGTGCGTGACCATGAAGGAGTTGAGGCCGTCCCAGGTCTCGGCCGCGTCTTCCAGGAACCGGGCGCCTTCGTCGATCCGCCCTTCGGTGAGCATCACATGGGCGAGGGCGTGCTGGGCCCAGGGCTCCTTGCGCCGCATCTCCAGGGCGCAGCGCCCGGCGGCCTCGGCTTGCCTCAAAAGGTGGCTCTGCTCGTAGCCGAAGGCCGCCATGGCGTGGGCGTGCGGCTGATCCCTGTTCGCGGGCAGCGCCCCGAGCGCGATGCGCAGCAGGGCGCCTGCATCGCCGCGGTTGAAGGCGAGATACTGGCAGAGCTTGACCACGACGAGGTCGCGCGGCCAATCGGCGATCATTGCCTCGCCCGTCGCCTGGGCCGCCGGAATGTCGCCGCCGATCCAGGCGGCGAGGAAGGCGGCGAAGCGCGCCTCGCGCCGGTTCAGGGCCGCCGCCTCGGCTCGCGCCAGCCACGGCCGCGCGCGCTGGGGCCCCTGCGGCGACTCCATCAGCATGAAGAGGGCGCCGGCGTAGGCGCAAAGCAGGCCCTGATCCGGGTGGGCGGCCGCGGCCCTTACGACATTGGCGGCCCGGCTCTCGTAGCCGAGGAACCCGGCGACGAAGTCGTCGATGGCGGCCAGGGCGGCGCGATCGGTCGCCGAGACCGGATTGCCGAGGAAATCCGCGCCAGAGCCGGTCATTGCGGTGCGTCATGGATCACAGGCACCGGCCCCCGTCGATTTCCAACGCGACGCCGGTGATCAGCGAGGCTTCGTCCGAGCAGAGGAAGGCGGCGGCCGCGGCGATGTCGGCGGGCGTCGACAGGCGTCCGAGGGGAATGGTGGCGAGGACCCTCGCGCGCCGCTGCGGCGTGTCCTCGCCCATGAAGGTGGCCAGCAGCGGGGTGTCGCCGGCGACAGGGTTGAGCGCGTTGACGCGCACGCCGAAGGGGGCGAGTTCGATGGCCATGGCGCGGGTGGCCGCGACCATCCAGCCCTTGGTGGCGTTGTACCACGCGAGGTTGGGCCGCGGGCTCACGGCGCCGGTGGAGGCGATGTTGAGGATGGCGCCGGCGCGCCGCGTCTTCATCGCCGGGACGACGTGGCGGGCGCCGAGAAAGACCGACCTGGCGTTGACTGCGAAGAGCCGGTCGAATTCGTCTTCGGAAACCGATTCGAGCGGCTGCGGCGCCTGACCGATGCCGGCATTGTTGACCAGGATGTCGATTCGGCCCGCCAAGGCGAGCGCCGCCTCGCTCAGGTGCGCGACGTCTGCATCGATGGAGACGTCGGCGCGGACGGCGACGGCGCCGAGTTCGCCCGCGAGCGCCTCGGCCGCGGTCCCGTCGAGGTCGGCGATCACCACCTTTGCCCCTTCGGCGGCGAAGCGGCGCGCGATACCCTCGCCGAAGCCCGAGGCGGCGCCGGTGACGATGGCGATCTTTCCCGCGAGCGTCATGGGGTCATCAGGTGGGCGGCGACGCCGCGGAAGTCCAGGAAAGATGCGGCCGGCCCGTCCCGGCGGCTGCGAACTTGGAAGGTCGCAGGCGCGGGATTATGGATGGTCCGGCGCCGCCACGCGCCGCATTTGGACATTTTGAAAGAGCCTCACGATGCAGCTCGTCTATTCCACCGAGGAGATACTTTCCGATCCGCCGTTCGCACGGGTCAACTCGTTCGGCGCACGCCGTCTGCACGGCGGCTACGATGCGCAGGGCGCCTATGTCTCGCCGCGCACCCTTGGCCGCTGGCCGGCGATCCGGGCCTGGCGGGACAGGCTGCAGCGCCACGGCGGCGAGCTGATCGACGCCTCCACGCGCATCCTGCGCGAACCGCACTTCCCGAGTCTCGCCCAGATGAAGCTGCTGCTGGCGGCCGGCGTCACCCTGCCGCTCTGGAACACCCTCACCACCACCGGGATCATCGAGGGCCGCGGCAGGATGCTGGCGACGATCACCGCGCCCGACTTCCAGCCACTCGTCGAGGAGGATCTGACCGAGACCGCGACCGCACATCTGAACAGGGGCCTCTTCGTCGCGCATGGCCTGGACGAGGGCGGCGACGGGACGAGCGAGATCGGGGCGCACGACCGGATGTGGTATCTGGCGCGCGACCTCGTGCTGGGCGAGAACGCCCATCCGATCCCGGAGATTCCCGAGCGGTCCGGCCGGCCGGGCGCGGACGGGCGCGAGATGCCGCAGATTCCGGCGCCGCACGAGGCGCTGATCAAGCAGCTGATGAACGTGCTGATGATCGAGATCAGGGCCGAACGTGGCTTCGCCTTCAACGTCGCCTTGATGCGCGATCCCGAGGCGTTCCCGGACCGGCGCGCCGACGCCGAGCGCGCCGCGACCATCATCGACCAGATCCGCCAGGACGAGGCCTCGCACGTGGCCTATCTGCAGCTGTTCGTTTCCGAACTGCGCAGCTTTCACTTCAAGACGCCGCAGGGCCTGGTGCAGGGGCGCGCCTTCATCGACCCGGTGTGGTCCAGGATCGTCGCCTGGAACGCCGACGACGTGCCGCGCGCCCAGCGCCAGGCCGCCCGCGACCTGGTGGCGGCGTGTCTGAAGCGCCATCCGGACGGCGCGGCCCTCTCGAAGCGCTTCGACGCCCTCGCCGACGCGGCGACCGTGGCATGAAGTTCGGCCTGTTCTACGAACTGCAGCTGCCCAAGCCGGCTGATCGCGACGATTGGAATCCCGACGACGAGCGGCGCATCTACCACGATATGCTCGAGCAGGTGGCGCTCGCCGATTCCCTCGGCTTCGACTACGTCTTCGAGGTCGAGCATCACTTCCTCGAGGAATACTCCCACTCCAGCGCGCCGGAGCTGATGATGGCGGCGCTGTCGCAGCGCACCAAGAACATTCGCCTCGGCCACGGCATCGTGCTGACGCCGCCCGGCTACAACCATCCGGCGCGGGTGGCCGAGCGGATCGCGGCGCTCGACATTCTCTCGGGCGGCCGCGTCGAGTTCGGCTCCGGCGAATCCGCCTCGGAAACGGAGCTCGGCGGCTTTGGCGTCGAGCGGCGGCTGAAGAAGGCCATGTGGGAGGAGGCGACGCGCGAGATCGCCAACATGATGGTCGAGACGCCCTACAAGGGCTTCGAGGGCGAGTTCTTCTCGATGCCGGCGCGCAACGTCATCCCCAAGCCGCTGCAGAGGCCGCACCCGCCGCTCTGGATCGCGGCGTCGCGGCGCGAGACCACCATGGTGGCGGCCCGCCTCGGCATGGGCTCGCTCGGCTTCGGCTTCGAGACGCCGGAGGAGCTCGGCGAGCGGGCGCTCGAATACTACCGGCTGGTGCGCGAGGAGCTGATGCCCATCGGCCACGCCATCAATCCGGCGCTGGCGGTGCTGAACACCTTCATGATGGCCGACAGCGACGCCGAGGCGATGCGGCGCAGCGCCAACGGGCCGGCCTTCTTCTCCTATTCGCTCGGCTACTACTACAACCCGGCCTCCGGCGGGGCGCACCAGCCGGGCAGAGCCAACGTCCATCGCGACTTCCTGGTTCGCTCCGGCGAGACCGCCCAGGCGCAGGCGCAGCGCGGCGGCTTCCTCTCGCCCGAGGAGATCGCCGGCGGCGAGCCCGCCGACGAGATTCAGAAGGCGCTCTACCGCGCCGCGCGCAGCGGCAACGCCATCGGGACCAGCGAGTCCCTGCGCCGGACCTTGTTGAAATACGAGGCGCAGCACCTGGACGTGATGATCTTCGTGGCCCAGTGCGGCGACCGCAAGCACGAGCACATCATGGAATCCATCGAACGGTTCGGCAAAGAGCTGCTGCCGGAGTTCAAGGAGCGGCACCGCACCCTCCAGCAGCCCTGGCGCGCCGACCAGCTGAAGGGCGTCGACTTCCCGATCAACGCCTCGATCTGAAGGGCTGACGCATGGCGCGCGCGGCCGACATCGCCAACCCCGAGCTGCGCCAGAAGGTCGAGGCGGCGTTCGCGGCGATGCGCGCGGGTCGCGGCGCCGACGCGGTGCGCGCGTCGGCCGAGGCCTACCTGCGCTTCGCCGAGCTTCATCCGGAGGTGAAGACCGAGACGGTCGCCATGCGCGGGCGCCAGTTCCCCAGGATGCTGCGCTGGCCGGCCATGGGGGCGAACATGAAGCCGGATTCGGTGCAGGCCGGCGCGCCGCAGATCGAGTTCCTGCGCGACCGGTTCTCGGTCAGCGAGGCGATGACCTATTATCAGTTCGTTCTCGACGAGATCCTGGAGAAGCAGGGGCGCGGAGCGGGCGCGGCCTGACCGCCGGGCCTTCGCATCAGCCAGGCGCAGCGCGCCGGCCGAGCGGATGCCTGGTCTCGACCACCTCGCGCAGGCGATCCTGGGTGACGTGGGTGTAGATTTGCGTCGTGGCGATATCGGCGTGGCCGAGGAGGGTCTGCACCACGCGCAGGTCCGCGCCGCCTTCGAGCAGATGAGTGGCGAAGGCGTGGCGCAGCACGTGCGGGCTGACCCTGGCGGGATCGACGCGGGCCGCTTCGGCGGCTGCGCGCAGCAGCTGGGCGAAGCGCCGAGCCGTCAACCGTCCGCCGCGTCCGCGCGACGGAAAGAGCCAGGGGCTGTCCTTCGCCCCCCTGGGCAGAAACGACCCGCGAACCGAAAGGTAGGCCTTCACCGCGGTCCGGGCGGCGCCGTTCAGCGGCGCCAGCCTCTCCTTGCCGCCCTTGCCGCGCACGATCAGATAGGCCGGGTCGCCCGCGACTGCGGCGAGCGCGAGACCGGTCAGTTCGGCCACGCGCAAGCCGGAAGCGTAGGCGAGCTCGATCATGGCCGCCAAGCGCAGGCCCGCGGCGCCGTCCCTGGCGCCCGCCGCCGCGATCAGCGCGTCGACCTCCTGGCGCGTCAGCACCCTTGGCAGCGGCCGGCCGCGCTGCGGTGCTTCCACGCGCCGCGAGGGATCGTCGCCCCGCCAGCCTTCGCCGAGCACGAAACGGTAGAACTGGCGCATGGCGGCGCGCCGGCGCGCCGCCGTGGCGGAGGCGAGGCCGCATGCGCCGAGGCTGGCGAAGTATGCCTCGATCTCCTCAGGCGTGGCGCGCGCCAGATCGCCGCCGCGACCGCCGAGCCATGCGTCGGCGTCGCCGAGGTCTTTCCGGTAGGCTTTCAAGGTGTTGGCCGCCGCGGCGCGCTCGGCCGCCAGCATTTCCAGGAAGGCCTCGATCCAGCCGGCGGCCCGCGCTGAAGTTGGCGGGCGGGGGGCGCGCCGTGCTAAGCGGTTCTCGGACATGTCCACCCACTCCGCCCAGACCAGCAGGACCGTCGCCCTCGTCGGGCTGTCGGGCGTTGGCAAGAGCAGCGTCGGCCGGCGCCTGGCCGCGGCGCTGGGCATGCCGTTCCGCGACGCCGATGCGGAGGTCGAGGCGGCCGCCGGCCGTCCGATCCCCGAGATCTTCGAGCAATATGGCGAGCAGGCGTTTCGCGATGGTGAACGCAGGGTGATCGCGCGGTTGCTGGCCGAGCCGCCGCACGTGCTGGCCACCGGCGGTGGGGCCTTCATGAACGCCGAGACGCGCCGGCTCATCAAGGAGAAGGCGGTCTCGGTCTGGCTCAAGGCCGACATCGAGGTTCTGGCGAGGCGGGTCGGGCGCAAGGAGACCCGCCCGCTCCTCGCCGGCAAGGATCCGCTGGAGGCGCTGAACCTGCAGGCGCGCGAGCGCTATCCGGCCTACGCCGAGGCCGACGTCGTGGTCGAGACCGGCGATGGGTCGCACCATGTCGCCGTCGAGGCGATCCTGAAGGCGCTGGCCGAGCATCGGGGGACGCCTCCGTGATCACGACCATCCGCGTCGACCTGGCCGCGGCGCCCTACGACGTGCTGATCGGCCGGGGCCTCGTGGACAGGGCCGGCGAGCACCTGCGCCCTCTGCTGAGGCGCGGGCGCGCGGCGGTGGTCATGGACGAGACCGTCAGCGGCCTGCACGGGGCGCGACTCGCCGGGGCGCTGGAGGCGGGCGGCGTCGCCGTCCTGCCGGTGGTGATCGCACCGGGCGAGACAGCCAAGAGTTTCGCGGGACTTGAGCAGCTCTGCGATCGGCTGCTGGCGCTCGAACTGGACCGGGGCGACGTCGTCGTCGCCTTCGGCGGCGGCGTGGTGGGCGACCTCGCCGGCTTTGCCGCGGCGATCCTCAAGCGCGGTTTGGACTATGTGCAGATCCCGACCACGCTGCTGGCGCAGGTCGACTCCTCGGTGGGCGGCAAGACCGCCATCGACACCGCGCGCGGCAAGAACCTCGTCGGCGCCTTCCACCAGCCGCGCTTGGTGCTCGCGGACCTCGCCATGCTGGATACGCTGCCTCGGCGCGAGCTCAGCTGCGGCTACGGCGAAGTTCTGAAGTACGGCCTCCTGGGCGACCTCGGCTTGTTCGAATGGCTGGAGGTGAACGGGCCGGCGGTGCTGGACCTGGATCCCGCCGCCCTGTCGCACGCGGTGGCCGGCTGCGTCGCTATGAAGGCGCAGATCGTCGCCGAGGACGAGCGCGAGGCCGGCCGCCGGGCGTTGCTCAACCTCGGCCATACCTTCGCCCACGCCCTCGAGGCCGAGACCGGGTTTTCCGAGACGCTGAAGCATGGCGAGGCGGTGGGCCTGGGCTGTGCGCTGGCGTTCCGCTTCTCGGTGGCGCTCGGCGTCTGCCCGGGCCAGGATGCGGAACGGGCAGCTCGCGCCGTGGCGGCCGCCAGCCTGCCGACTCGCCTCTGCGAGATCGCCGGGGGGCCGTTCCGCGCCGCCGCCCTCATCGGCCACATGCTCCAGGACAAGAAGGCGGAAGGCGGCGCCCCGACCCTGGTCCTCGTCCGCCGGCTCGGCGAGGCGTTCGTCGCGAGGAACGCTGACGTCGAGGCGCTGCGCCGCTTCCTGGTCGGCGAGGGAGCCGCTGCATGAGCCTCGTGACCGCGCTGCTTGCCGCGGCCCCTTTCATCCTGGCTCTGCTCGCCGTCTCGGCGGTGTTCTCGGCGGCCGAGACGGCGCTCACCCGGGCGAGCCGCGGGCGCATGCACCAGCTGGAGCGGGAGGGCGATCGGGGCGCGGCCCGCGTCAACCGGCTTATCTCCGACCAGGAGACGATGATCGGCGCGGTGCTGATCGGCTACAACGTACTGAACATCTTCGCCTCCGCGCTCGCCACCGTGATCATCACGCGGGTGGCGCCCGGCGCCCTGGGCGTCGCGATCGCCACCGGCGTCATGACCCTGCTGGTGGTGGTCTTCGTCGAGGTCCTGCCCAAGACCCTGGCCATCGTGCGCGCCGACGACGTCGCCCGCGCGCTCTCCGGCCCGATGCTCGTGGTGGTGCGGTTGCTGGGGCCGGTCATCTACGCCATCCAGTGGGTCGTGCGCCGCACCCTGAGCCTCTTCGGCGTCGGGCTGGACATGGCGAGCGACGTGCTCGCCGCGCACGAGGAGATCCGCGGCGCCGTGGAATACCACCACGCCGAAGGCCTGGTGGAGAGCCGCGACCGGCGCATGCTGGGCGGGGTCCTCGACCTCTCCGAACTCGACGTGGGCGAGGTCATGGTGCATCGGCGCCAGATCGTCATGCTCGACGCCGACGCCCCGGCGCGCGACATCATCCGCGCGGCGCTGGAAAGCCAGTTCACGCGACTGCCGCTCTACCGGCACGACCCCGAGAACGTCGTCGGCGTGCTGCACGCCAAGGACCTTGCCCGCGCCATGGCGGCCACGCCCGACCTGCACGGCCTCGACGTCGGCGGCATCGCCGGCGAACCCTGGTTCATTCCCGAAACCACTAATCTGAAGGACCAACTGAACGCCTTCCTGAAGCGGCGCACCCATTTCGCCCTGGTGGTGGACGAATATGGCGCTCTGCAGGGGCTGGTCACGCTCGAGGACATCCTCGAGGAGATCGTCGGCGAGATCGAGGACGAGCATGACCGGGCGATCGAGGGGCTGCGCCGCCAGCCGGACGGGACCGTCGTCGTCGATGGCGCGGTGGCCATCCGCGACCTCAATCGCGCCCTCGACTGGAACCTGCCCGACGAACACGCCGTGACCGTGGCCGGCCTGGTGATCCACGAGGCCCAGACCATTCCCGAGCCGGGCCAGATTTTCATTTTCCACGATCACCGCTTCCAGGTGCTGCGCCGGCAGCGCAACCAGATCACCGCCCTGCGCGTCAGTCCGCCGCTGCAGCAAGAAGGCGAGGTCTGAACCGGCGCAGCGCCGCCGGACCGGCGCCCGCAGTTCGCCTTTATGTAAACGCCGTTCACGATTAACCGCATTGTTGCGACGGCTCGGCGGGCCTAAGCTGCGACATGCCGCCACAGGCTAGCTATTGGTCGCGGAAACCGGAGTCCAACGGCATGAACGAAAACGCCGCGCTGAGGGGCCGCCGCGTCCTGGTGGTGGAAGACGAGATGATGATCGCCATGCTGGTCGAGGACATGCTCGAGGAGCTGGGGTGCGCGGTGGTGGGGCCGGTGCATGCGCTGGACGCCGCGCTCAGCCTGGCGCGCACGGAGATCGGCATCGACGCGGCATTGCTCGACGTCAACCTGGCTGGCCAGCCAGTCTTCGCCGTCGCCGACGCGCTGCGGGAGAAGGGCGTACCAGCGATTTTCTCCACCGGCTACGGGGAGGCCGGTCTTCGCGAGGTAGATCGCGGCGCCCCGGTGCTGCAGAAGCCGTTCCGCGCCGGCGACCTGGCCAAGGCGCTGAACCAGGCGCTGAGCGCCACGGCGAGCTGACGCGTGCTCACCGGTCCTCGCCCGGCGCAAGGGCGGTGATGGCGAGGGCGTGCACGGGGCCGGCCAGTTCCTCGGCGAGGGCGCCGTGCACGAGGCGCTGGCGCTGCAGGCGCGTCGCGCCAGCAAAAGCGGCGGATTCGATAGTCACGCTGAAATGGCTTTCGCCGCCCGGCCCGGCCCCGGCATGACCGGCGTGCCGGGCGGAGTCGTCGTCGATGTCGAGGCGCGTGGGGGAGAAGGCGGCCATCAGTTTGCGCCGCATGGCGTCCGTGACACTCCCCATATTCCGCCTCCCAATTCGCGGGCTGTCAATTCTTGATCGGCAAAAGTTCGCCTCCATACTTCGCCCAATGAAGACCGGCTTTCAATATCGCCCCCGGTTCGTGGACATCCGCGTGCGACCGCCGCCGCCGGCCGACGAGGCGGCCGCGCTGCGGTCCGGCGAGCGGGTCTGCGACCACCCGGGCTGCCGGTCGGCCGGGGTGGCGCGGGCGCCGAAGTCGCGCGATCTCCTCGACGAGCACTACTGGTTCTGCCAGGCGCATGCGGCCGAGTACAACCGCGGCTGGAACTTCTTCGCCGGCATGAGCGAGGCGCAGATCCGCGCCCGTCAAGCCGAGGAGACGGTCACCGGAGGCCGGCCGATCTGGTCGTTCAAGGCTGGACGCGGCTCGCGCGAAGCCGCGGCCGCGGCTTCGCGGGGGTTCTTCCGCGACGCCTTCGGCCTGTTCGGCCAAAGCCAGGCGCGCGCCGAGGCGGAGAAGGCCGCCTACGACAAGCGCCTTGGGCGGCTGGAGCGCAACGCCCTCGCCGATCTGGATCTCGACGCCACCGCCGACGGGCCGAAGATCCGGCGCCGCTATACGGAGCTGCTGAAGCGTTGCCATCCCGACGCCAACGGCGGCGACCGCTCGGCCGAGCACAAGCTTCAGCGGGTGATCCGGGCCTTCCGCACGCTCAGAAAAGCGCAACTCGTCTGATCCGGCGAGGGTCCGGGCGGGGCCTCGGCGGGGCTGAAACAGCCGTTTGCTTCGCGCCGATAACAGGCTAGTGAACCCGCGCCATGACCGTGCTGACCGACCCCGCCGAAGACCTGCTGCTGACCCTGGTTCCCGACCGGACCGTCTCGGTGCGCGAGGTTTTCGGCGTGGATTCCGACATGAAGGTTCCGGCCTTTTCGATGCGAGACGGCCACGTGCCGGACCTCGACGAGGCCTATCGCTTCGATCCCCAGACCACGCTGGCGATCTGCGCCGGGCTCGCCTACGACCGCCGCGTTATGATCCAGGGCTATCACGGCACCGGCAAGTCGACGCACATCGAGCAGGTGGCGGCGCGGCTCAACTGGCCGATGATCCGCGTCAATCTCGACAGCCACGTTTCGCGCATCGACCTCGTCGGCAAGGACGCCATCGTGCTGCGCGACGGCCGCCAGGTGACGGAGTTCCGTGAGGGCATGCTGCCTTGGTGCATCCAGCGGCCGATGGCGCTGGTGTTCGACGAGTACGACGCCGGCCGCCCGGACGTGATGTTCGTCATCCAAAGAGTGCTGGAGGCCCAGGGCAAGCTCACCCTGCTGGACCAGAACCGGGTGATCCGGCCCAACCACTATTTCCGATTGTTCTCGACCACCAACACCATCGGGCTCGGCGACACCACCGGCCTCTATCACGGCACCCAGCAGATCAATCAGGGGCAGATGGACCGCTGGTCGATCGTGACCACGCTCAACTATCTCGCCCACGACGTCGAGGCCGAGATCGTCCTTGCCAAGGCGCCGAGCTACGCCGCGACTCCCGAGGGCCGGCGCACCGTCGCGGCCATGGTGCGAGTCGCCGACATGACCCGCAACGCCTTCATGAACGGCGACATCTCGACGGTGATGAGCCCGCGCACGGTGATCACCTGGGCGCAGAACGCCGAGATCTTCGCAGGCGACATCGGGTTCGGCTTCCGGCTGACCTTCCTCAACAAGTGCGACGAGCTGGAGCGCCCCACCGTGGCCGAGTTCTTCCAGCGCGCCTTCGGCGGCGACCTGCCCGAGAGCGCGGCCCGGGTGAAGGTGGTGTAGGGGGCCGCGGGGTCGATGAGGCCGCGCGCCGCGACGAGCGGGAATCCGGCGCGGTGAGCCGGCGCTACGCCGCGGCGCGGCGGCGGACGATCTGGGCGGCCTTGGCGTCGCGGGCGAGGCCGCAGAATTCGGCGGCGATCTCGAGAAAGGCCTTGGCCCGCCCGCCATGGCTCTCGTCGGCGGAGCGGACGTCCTCGAGGATGTCCTCGACATAGGCGTCGAGCCGCGCGTCCAGCGCCTCCTGGGCCTTGGCGCGCGCCGAGGCGAAGCCGCCGGCGGCGGCGCTGGGGCGCACCTCGGTCATGAAGGCGAGCAGGGTCGCCGCCTGCTCCACCAGGGCCGGATCGGGATCGCGGACGAGGCTGGGCACGCCGCGCGCCGCCCTTGGCCCCATGCGCCGGGTCTGCAGCGGCAGCGCCCGGCCCACCGCGTCGTCCACGGCCTTGAGCGAGGCCTCGATCGCGCCCGCGAGCGTGCGCTTCTGCCGCGCCAGCCGGCGGCCCCAGGGGCCATCGGGAGCAAGATTGATGGACTGCTCGACCTCGGCGATCTCCACCGTGGCCCGGTGGGCGGCGGCGGCGGCGGTGCGGGCGGCGCCGCGGCCCAGGTCCGCCTTGAAGGAAGCGACCTGGGCGAGCTGCCGATCGATATCGTCCAGGACCCGCGCGCCGAATCCGGCGAGTTCGGATCCGGCGAAATAGGCCTCGTTGGGATGATCCATCACCCCGCAGATGACGCGCAGGATGAGCCAGGGCTCGGCCAGATGCGCGCAAAGCATCTCGAAGAAGCGCGGACCGGCATCGTCGGCCACCGCGACGACATCGCGGTAGGCCAGTCGCAGCGTGGCGGCTTTCTCGCTGGTGATGCGGCCCAGCCATTCGGGCATCTGGGCGAGCGCGCGGCGGGTGACCGGCGCGAGATCGAGGCAGGCGGTCAGCTGCTCGCGCCCGCTTCCGGCATCGGCGGCCGCGGCGGCGGCGGAGAAGGCGCGGTCGCCGCCACGCAAGGCGTCGGCGGTTCTCGCGCAGAGGGCATCGAAAATCTGGGGCGAACTTTCGTCGCCGCGCCAATCGGCGGCCAGCGCCTTGGCGGCGATCACCTCGTCGGGCGCTTCGCCCCGCAGTGCCCTCCAGATCAGGGCGAGGGTGCGCGGCGGGAAGACGAGGGCGTTGAACGGACCGCCGGCGCCGCACAAGGGCGCAACCGGCGCGAAGGTCATGTTGCGCGCCCGCCGATCGCTGGCCTCGGCTTCGAGCAGGCGATGCACGTGGGCGAGGCCGGCGTCGTGCCCCCCGTCCGCCCCAAGGGCAAGCAGCAGGCTGCGCACGGCGCCATCCGGCGCCCGTTCGATGAGGCCCCTGACCAGCGCGAGTTTGGCCTCGGATATCTGGCCCATGCGATCCCGTTCGCGGACGGGGGGCGTCCGACGCGCGATCATGCTGAACAGGGGTTAAGGCTTCGCCAAGCCCTGCGCCGGCGCTGGTCTCAGGCGTCGGCGCTCGGCAGCTCGATCTGGACCTTCAACCCGCCCATGGCCGAATCGGCGAGGGCGACGCCGCCGCCATAGGCGCGGGCGAGTTCGTCGACGATGGACAGTCCGAAGCCCGAGCCCGGCGCGCTTTCGTCGAGGCGCGCGCCGCGCCTCAGCACCTCCTCGCGGTTCGCCGGTGCGAGGCCCGGGCCGTCGTCTTCGATGGTGACGCGCAGGCGTCCAGGGCCGGCCGTGGCCGCTTCGGCGCGGACGCGGCCCCTGCTCCACTTGCAGGCGTTCTCCATCACATTGCCCGCCAGTTCCTGAAGGTCCTGGCGCTCGCCGAGAAAGTAGAGATCGTCCGGCGCGCGCCAGTCGATCTCGACGGGCTTGTCGCGGAAGATGCGTTCCAGCGTCAGGCTCAGCTCCTCCAGCACCGGGGCGACCGCGGTGCGTTCGCCGCCGCCCTGGGGGCGCACGGCGGCGCGGGCGCGGCGCAGATGGTGGTCGACCTGCTCGCGCATCAGGTCGGCCTGGCGGCGCACCAGCTCGGCGAGCGCGCCGGGCCTGGCCTCGGCTTCGGCGCTCATCACCGAGAGCGGCGTCTTCAGCGCATGGGCGAGGTTGCCGACGTGCGTACGCTGGCGCTCGACCACTTCCTGGTTGTGGGCGACGAGGGCGTTGAGTTCGCTGGCGAGCGGCTCCAGTTCGGCGGGGTAGTCGCCGCCGACACGATCGGTCTTGCCGGTGCGCACCGCCGCCACCTCGCGGCGCAGCGCGAACAGCGGACGCAGGCCGACGCGCACCTGCAGCATGACGCCGACGATCAGCATGGCCAGCAGCCCGACCAGCGACAGGCCGGTCGCGGTTTCGAACGTGCGGATGTCATGGTCGATGGCGGAGCGATCCTCGGCGTCCAGGAAGATCACCGGCTGGGCGAGGCCCGGCAGCAGCACCTCCTCGGCCGCGATGCGCAGCGGTTGCTTCACTGGCCCCATGCCGTCGTAGAAGATCGGCTTGCCCGGGCTCTTGGCGAGGGCGGCCGTGCCGCCGGGCGGCAGGGCGAGATCCGGAGCGTCCCAGAGCGAGCGCGAGCGCGAGGCGTTCGCCAGCCGGCTGGGTCCGCCGGCGACGCCGATCTCCCAATATTTGCCCGAATAGACCCTGAGCGCCCGCTCGTCGGTGAGGGCCGGCGCGTCCACGTCCTGGTCGCTGTCCACGGAGCTGCCGGCGACGAGGTTGAGCAGATCCTGCGCCAGCCGGTCGTCGAAGCGGCTGGTGGCCTCGCTCCTGAAGTAGGCCGAGAGCGCGACGGCGCCCAGCGCCAGCACCGCCAGACTGAGCACCGCGTGGATGATGACCAGGCGCCGGACCAGGGAGGGCGGATGACGGCGCGCGGCCGTCACGTCTGCGCCGCCTCGCCTTCCAGCGCCACGAGCCGGTAGCCGAGGCCGCGCACGGTCTCGATCCGATCCGGTCCGATCTTCTTGCGCAACCGTCCGACGAACACCTCGATGGTGTTGGAATCGCGGTCGAAATCCTGGTCGTAGAGGTGCTCGACCAGCTCGGTGCGGCTGATCACGCGGCCCTGGTGCATCATCAGATAGTGCAAGAGCCGGTATTCGAGCGAGGTGAGCCGCAATGGCTCGCCGTTGACCGCGGCGCGGGCGGCGCGGGGATCGAGCCTCAGGGCGCCGCAGACGAGGCTCGGGGCGGCGTGGCCGGCGGAGCGGCGCAGCAGCGCTCGCAGGCGCGCCAACAGCTCCTCGGTGTGGAAGGGCTTGGTGAGATAGTCGTCGGCGCCGGCATCGAACCCGGCCACCTTCTCGCTCCAGGCCCCGCGCGCGGTTAGGATCAGCACCGGCGTGGCGACGCCTTGCCGCCGCCAGCGCTCCAGCACCGTGACGCCGTCGATCTTCGGCAGGCCGAGGTCGAGCACGATGGCGTCGTAAGGCTCGGTCTCGCCCAGGAAATGCGCTTCCTCGCCATCGGGGGCGTGGTCGATGGCGTAGCCTTGATCGGCCAGCGCCGCTTTCAGCTGGCGGGCGAGGTCAGGGTCGTCCTCGACGATCAGGATGCGCATGGCTTCAGCCTCCGCTAAGCACCTTCCCGGTCGCGGCGTCGACGATATAGTCGATGCGCCTGCCGTCGTTGGTCATCCAGCGGACCCGGTAGACCGGTTCGCTGCCGCGGTATTCCAGCCCGGCATCGAGCTGCTGGCTGCGCGGACCTGGATTGAGGCGACGGATGCGCGCGATCACCACGCGCATCGGCACGAGCTGGCGCCGACGCACGCGCCGCTTGACCTCGTCCTGCTGTTGCGCCCAGTTCGCGCCGAGCGAGTTCGGACGCGGCGCGACGGTGGCGGGTCCGGCGACGGCGGCGCCGGGAGGCGCCGCACCGGCCGACCCGGCGAGCGCGACAACCAGGACCGCGGCGCTGATCAGGGAGGCGAGGGTCGGCGACATGTCTGCGCGTCCTATCGGCCTTGCCGTGAATAGCGGCTGAACATGGCGCTTCCCGCCATCCAGGTCAGGCGCGCCGGCGCGGCGCATAGGGATGTTCGGCCCGCCAGGTCTCGGCGAAGCTCTTCAACTCGGGCCCAACCTTCTCGGGAAGCATGACCACCAGGCGCGCCATGAGGTCGCCTCTGCCGCCGCGCGCGCCCACCAGACCCTTGCCCTTCAGGCGCAGGGTCGAGCCGGAGTTGGAGCCGGCCGGAATGCTCAAGGTCACCGGTCCGTCCGGCGTCGGCGCCTCCACCTTGGCGCCGAGGATCGCATCGGGGGCGGAGACCGGCAGGTCCATGGTGAGATTGTCGCCCTCGCGCCGGTAGATCGGGTGCGGGCGGATGGAGAGTTCGATCAGCGCGTCGCCCGGGCCGGCCCGGCCCGGCGAGCCCTGGCCCTTCAGGCGCAGCATCTGGCCCTCGGTCGCGCCTCTGGGAATGGCCACCTCCAGCGTGCGTCCATCCGAGAAGGCGATCCGCCGCTTGGCGCCGCGGATCGCCTCTTCCAGGTCGATGTCGAGCCTGGCCCTGACGTCTGCGCCCCGCTGCGGCCCGAATCCGCCGAAGCCGCCGGTCCGTCCGCCCCGGCCGCCGAACATCTCGCCCAGGATGTCGCCCAGATCGGCGGTCTCGAAGTCCTGAGGACGGGCGCCGCCATGGCCGAACGGGCCGCCGGAAAAGCCGCGCATGGTTTCGCGCCCGTCAGCGTCGATCTCGCCAGCGTCGTACCGCTTGCGCTTGGCCTCGTCGCCCAGGAGGTCGAACGCCGCGGCGACGCGCTTGAAGCGCTCCTCGGCCGCCTTGTTGCCCGGGTTGGCGTCCGGATGGAACTGCTTGGCGAGCTTGCGGAAGGCGCGGCGAAGCTCGTCCGCGCTGGCAGTGCGCGCCACGCCCAGCTCCTGATAGGGATCCTGCGCCAAGAGGGCTCCGTCTCGCCTTTAGGTCCGCCGCCAATATAGGCATGGGTTTAAGCCCAAGGCGCGCGCCGGCTCAATCGTCGCTGCGATCGACGAGCAGGTCGGGCGCCTCAAACTCCAGCGCGTCCTCGGGGTCCGCCAGCACCACTTCCGATATGGTCTGGCCGCGCACCGAGACGCCGGCCTTGTGCACGCTCTCGGCGTCGCCGGTGATCAGCGGGTGCCAGCGGGGCAGGGGCTTGCCCTCGTCGAGGCGGCGGTAGGCGCAGCTCTTCGGCATCCAGCGGAGGTTCTCGATGTTGCCGGGCTCGAGCTTGATGCAGTCGGGCACGTGGGCGTTGCGCTCGTCGTAGTCGGTGCAACGGCAGGCCTGAGCATCGAAGAGCTTGCAGTGCACCCGCGTCGGGATGATCTCGCCGGTGACCTCGTCCTCGAAGCGGACCAGGCAGCATAGCCCGCAGCCGTCGCAGAGGCTCTCCCACTCCGACGGGGTCATCTGCGCGAGGGTCTTGGTCTCCCAGAAGGGGCGCTCGTTCATGGTCCCGCGAGTCTAGCCGGCGCGCGCCTCGAGGGCCAGGGTGCGCGACCGGCGCGCGGATTCCTGGGGACGGAGCAAGGCGCGGGAGGATCGCGGGAATTTCGCCCGGCGCCCCGGCTTTTGCACAGCTTGCGCACCGGCGCTGGCCGTTTGCCCCACAAGCGCTGGCGGATGTGGCCGTTGCCGGTGGCGCGCGCCGGAGTCAGGGTCATCCGGTCGGAGGCGGCGGGACGGATCCGGACGAGGGAAACCTCCCTGGACACCGACGCCGAAGGGATCCAAGTCCGCACACCCCGGGCGACCCGGGCTGGGGATTGGGCTCTTGGCCGGAGGCGGACGACGACGGGGCGACCCGGCGGCGCCAGCCAAAAGGCGACACCTCGGACGCAAGTCCGACCAGGACTTGGGTGGGAGGGCGAGGCCTGGGGCGACCTGGGCGTCGCCCTCCCGCTCGTCGTCGCCCTGCCGGGAAGTCGTGACCCCTCGCGGGTGCGACTTCGATCACGACGGCGGGATCCGCAGCCTCAGCACGAAGCGTCCGAAGGCGCCGTCGGCCATCAGGTCCGGGCTGACGGCGAAGGTGTAGGCGCCGGTCTGCGGCAGCGGCAGGGGGTCGGGCAGGCCCGGGCCGTCGAGGCGGCCGTCGGGGTAGCCGAGAGTGAGCCGCGCCGCCGCGCCGCGCTCGGACCAGTAGAGCTTCTGGCCGGCATGGGCGGCGAAGATGTAGGTGCAGCAGGCGGCGCCTTGGACGAGGACGCCGCGCACTTTCAGGCTGTCGGCGCCGCGCTGCATCCGTAGCGGGATCGGCATGGCCGCATTGCCGAGCTGCGCCCAGGCGCCAGGGGCGGTGGCGAGGGTCGCGACGGCCGCCAGGGCGAACGTCGTCCTGGCCACGGCCTCAGAACCCGGTCCGGCGCCGCTCGAGGGCGCGGATAGCCGCGGAGCGCGCCCGCGCGGCCATGCCGGGCTGATCGGTGGCGACGCCATCGACGCCGCCGGCGAAGAGCGCGACGAGCAGCTTGCCCGCATCGCCCTGGCGCGCCGGGAAGCTGGCCGAGGCCGGATCGCCACGCCGCAGGGCGCCGGGGAGGAACTGGTTCTCGGCTCGCACCGTGCCGGCGAACAGCTGCAAGCCAGCGGCGCGGGCGTCGAGCACCAGGGTGGTGGGGGCAGGGAAGACGGCGGCGTCGGGGTCGATCACCAGCGATGGATCGACGCAGATGGCGTCGGCGTAGGCGCGCGCCGCGGCCAGGCCGGCGGGGGTGGTCAGAGGCGAGAGCGGCCCCTGCGCCTCGTCCTGCGCCGCCGCGATCACCTGCATGCGCCGCAGCGGCGAGCCGCGCCCGAACGCCTCCAGCGAAGCCGCTTCGAACGCCTGCACCCAGACCGCCGCGGCGCGGGCCTGGTAGCCGGCGACCGTCAAGAGGCGCGCCAGCCGGTCCTCCACCTCGAGTCCGAGCCCGGCGTAGTAGCGGCCGTGCAGGATGCGCGGGAAGACGCCGATGGTCCTGGCCGTCTTGACGCAGCCGGCGCGGGCGATGGCCAGCACCTCCTCCAGCGACAGCACCCGATCCTGACCGTCGAACCTGGCGCTCTGCGGCCGCAGCCTCGGCCAAGCCTCGCGGCACTTCAGCGTCTTCAGCTCGGCAAGGGTGAAGTCCTCGGCGAACCAGCCGGTCAGCAGCACGTCGTCGATCGCCTTGGTGGTCCTGCGGGCGGCGAACTCGGGGCGCGTCGCCACGTCGGTGGTGGCGGAAAGCTCGTTGTCGCGGCGCACGGCGAAGGCGCCATCGCGGGTGGCGACGAGGTTGGCCTGGAGAAAGTCGCAGCCCTGGTCGATCGCGATCTGGAACGCCGAGGCGCTGTCCTGCGGGCGCTCGGCCGATCCGGCTTCGGCGACGATCAGCGGCTGCGCAGGGGCCTCGGCGCGCGCTTGCGCCGGCGCCACGTCCGGCGCCAGGGCGGCGGCCGTCGCCAGGGCCGCGAAGCCGCGCCGCGTCAGGCGCCGGAGGCCCTCAGGCGCTCCAGGATCAGTGGATGCAGGGCGGGATTGGCCGCGCAAACCGTACCCCCGGCGAGGATGGCTTCGCCGCCATCGGCGTCGGTCACCATGCCGCCAGCTTCGCTCACCAGCAAGGTCCCGGCGGCCAAATCCCAGGCGGAAAGATCGCGCTCCCAGTAGCCGTCGTAGCGGCCGGCGGCGAGCCAGGCCAGATCGAGCGCGGCGGCGCCGAAGCGGCGGACGCCGGCGACGCGCTGGGCGAGCTGATGCAGCTCCTTCAGGAAGCGGGCGTGCTGGCCATGGCCGAGGAACGGGATGCCGGTGGCGAGCACCGCCTCGTCCAGCCGCGTGCGGGCCGAGACGCGCAGTCGCCTGGCGTTGAGATAGGCGCCGCGGCCGCGCTCGGACCAGAAGAGGTCGTGGGTGGCGGGATTGTAGGTGACCGCGGCGACGATGCGCGCGTCGCGCTCGAGGGCGATGTTGATGGCGAAGTGCGGGATGGCGTGGAGGAAGTTGGTGGTGCCATCCAGCGGGTCGACGATCCAGCGATGCGTCTTGTCCGTGCCGGCGATCTCGCCGCGCTCCTCGCCGAGGAAGCCGTAGCCCGGCCTGACCCGGGTGAGTTCCTCGAACAGGGTCTGCTCGGCCTTCAGATCGGCGGCGCTGACGAAATCGGCCGCGCCCTTCCTCGAGACCTGCAACTCGGTGACCTCGCCGAAATCGCGCGCCAGCCCGCGTGCGGCCTTGCGCGCGGCGTCGATCATCACTTTCAGGAGGGCGGAGGGCGTAGTCACCTGGGGCGGGCTCTAGCGACGGCGCCGCGGCAAGGCAAGGCGCAGCCGCGGCGGCGCGACTGCGTTGCTGCTGACACGGTCAGGCGTTGCAGCTCGCCAATCTCGATCCCACGCCCCGCGCGCGGCGGCTTACTACGTTGTAACTGGGCTGGCCCGACGCCTCGGCTAGGATCGGCCCGGTCACGGCGTCGCGAAGAAATGTCGGATCGAAGGTCAGGAACACACGCCTTGAGAATGCCGAAACCGGTTCCGCCGTTCAGCGCCCTGCGCGTGCTCGAGGCCGCCTGCCGTCTTCGCAGCTACAGCGCCGCCGGCCAGGAGCTGGGGGTGACGCACAGCGCCGTCAGCCAGGCGATCCGGCGCCTGGAGATCGGCTATGCGCAAAGGCTGTTCTGGCGCAAGGACAACGAGATGGCGCCAACGGCCGCCGCCATCGCGCTCGGCGGCGCCTACCGGGACGCCGCGCGCATCGTCGAGCGCGCCGCCGACGATCTCGAGGCCGACGTGAGCGGCCGTCCGCTGGTGGTCTCCACGCTTCCCAGCGTAGCCATGCTGTGGCTGAGCCCGCGGCTGAAGCGGCTGCGCGACGCCCTGCCCGATGTCGCCCTGGAGGTGCGCACCAGCCGCGATCTCGCCGACCTCGACAGCGACGGCGTCGACGTGGCGCTGCGGGTCGGCGAGGGCCGCTGGCCGGGGCTGCGTTGCGAACTCCTGTTCGAGGAATACGTCTTTCCGGTCTGCAGCCCCGAGTTCCTGGAGGTGCGCCGCCCCACCGGCGACGCCGACATCGCCCATCTGCCGCTGATCCTCGAGGACGTCGACCTGTGGCCGGCCTGGTTCGCCGCCGCCGGGGTGAGCGCGCCCCGGCGCCTGCGCGGGCCCTCGTTCCAGGACTCGAGCCTCACCGTCGAGGCCGCCGCCGCCGGCATCGGTGTGGCCCTGGTCAGGCGGCTGCATGCCCAGGAGGCGCTCAGGGCTGGCCGGCTGGTGCGCATGTCGGCGACGCGGATCAGAGATCCCTACTCCTGCTATCTGGTCTGGCGCGACGAGAACCCGCGCATCGACGCCATCCGCCGCTTTTGCGAGTGGGTGCTCGCCGAGTGCGACCGCGCCGGGCTGCTCGCGGCGGCCTAGCTAGCTAGCCCGCCGCGAGGGCGCGGAGCGGACGCTGGGCGAGCCCGGCGGCGATCTCGGCGTTGAAGTGGGCGACAGCGACCGCCGGGCCGTCGGGGTGGGACCAGACGCCGGACGAGACCGCGACGAAATCCGCCCCCGCCGTCACCAGAGCGCGGCAACTCGTGGGCGTGATCCCGCCGATGGCGACGCAGGGGGTCAGCATGGTCTCCTGCCAGATCTCCAGCAGTTCGGGATCGGCCCTGGTTTTCGCCTGCTTGGTTTGGGTGGCGAAGAAGGCGCCGAAGGCCACGTAGTCCGCCCCCGCCTCGGCGGCCTCCATCGCCAGGTGCCGGCTCGCATGGCAGGTGACGCCGACGATGCGGTGATGGCCGACGAGCCGGCGCGCCTGGGCGCAGGAGGCGTCGTCCTGGCCGACGTGGACCCCGTCGCAGCCAAACGCGGCGGCCAGATCGGGGCGATCGTTGAGGATGAGCGGAATGTCCCTGGACGCCGTCATCGGCCGCAGCATCCGCACCACGGCCTCCAGCTCCGCCTGGGGCGCCTGCTTGAGCCGGATCTGCAGGGCGCCGACGTCGCCGGCTTCGAGCGCCTGGCCCAGCGCCCTGCCGAAGGCGGCGAGGTCGGCGATCGCCGGCGGGGTGACCAGATAGAGGCGGCAGGCGGGCGCGGTCATGGCAGGGCGCGAGCATGACCTCGCCCGGCGTCTTGGCAAGAGGGCGGCCGGCCGCGGGTCGAAAGGCGCGAGGCGGCCGGTTCAGGCCGCCTGCTCGAGCGCGCCCTCCCATCTGCCGAGGCTGGCGAGGCTGTTCATGCGGGCGCGGTGGGCGAAGGCGCGCTGGGCGGCGGCGACGTTCTCGCGGCGGCCAGCCCAGACCGTCAGGGGCGCATGCTGCAGGGCGCGGCCGTAGGAGAAGGTGAGCTTCCAGGGCAGCGGCCCCATGCGGTTCATGGCGTCGAGGTGCGCCGTCGCCTCTTCGGCGCTCTGGCCGCCGGAGAGGAAGGCGATGCCCGGCACCGAGCAGGGCACGCAGTCCTTCAGCACCGCGAGGGTGCGCCGGGCGACCTCCTCCACAGCGACCTGCCGGCCGTGCTTTGCGCCCGCAACCACCATGTTGGGCTTCAGCACCATGCCTTCCAGCGCCACGCGCTGCTCGAACAGCTCCTGGAAGACGGTCTTCAGCGTCAGCCGCGTCACCGCCTCGCACGCCTCGATGCCATGGTCGCCGTCCATCAGCACCTCGGGCTCGACGATGGGCGCGAGGCCGTGGGCCTGGCACAGAGCCGCGTAGCGCGCCAGCGCATGGGCGTTGGCCTTGATCGCCGCCCAGGTCGGGACGCCTGCGGCGATGTCGATGACCGCGCGCCATTTGGCGAACCAGGCGCCTTGCGCGCGGTGGCTGTCCAGCCGCTCGCCGAGCCCGTCGAGGCCCTGGGTGATGGTCTCGCCGGGAAATCCGGCCAGCGGCGTCGTGCCCTTGTCGACCTTGATGCCTGGCACGGCGCCGGCGCGCTCGATCAGCGCCACCAAGGGCGTCGCGGTCGCGTCCGCGGCGTGCTGATGCAGCGTCTCCTCGAAGAGGATGACGCCGGAGACGTAATTTTGCATCGCCTCGTCGGCGCCCAGCAGCATCTCGCGATAGTCGCGGCGGGTCTCCGGCGTCGACTGGAGGCCGATGGAATCGAAGCGCTTCTTGATGGTGCCTGTGGATTCGTCGGCGGCCAGCAGGCCCTTGCCGGGCGCCACCAGCTTCTCGGCGACGGCGTTCAGGTTGGCCAGGTCCATGGTTTCGTTCCTCGTGGTCGCGATCTCAGGCGTTCAGCGCCTCGAGGCCCGGCAGGCGCTTGCCCTCGATCCATTCAAGAAACGCGCCGCCGGCGGTCGAGACGAAGGTGAAGTCGCCCGCCACCCCCGCCGCGTTCAACGCCGCCACCGTATCACCGCCGCCGGCGATGGCCACCAGCTTGCCGGCCTTGGCGAGCGCCGCGGCCTGGCGCGCGATGGCGAGGGTGCCGCGGTCGAACGGCGGGGTTTCGAAGACGCCGACGGGTCCGTTCCAGATCAACGTCGCCGCCTCGTCCATCGCGCCGCAAAGCTTGTCGACCGTAGCTGGGCCGACATCCAAAATCCGCTCGTCGGCCTTCAGTTCCCCGAGATTGCGGGCGTGGGCGGCGCCGCCCGGCTCGGCGTTCTGCGCCGCGACCACGTCGATGGGCAGCAGCAGGCCGCAGCCGCGCTTTTCCGCGAACGCCATCACGCCGCGCGCCTCGGCCTCCAGATCGTGCTCCACCAGCGAGGCGCCCACGCTCCAGCCCTGCGCCGCCAGGAAGGTGTTGGCCATGCCGCCGCCGATGCAGAGCCGGTCGAGCTTGCGGATCAGATTGTGCAGGAGGTCGAGCTTGGTCGAGACCTTCGAGCCGCCGACGATGCCGAGCACCGGGCGCCGCGGTGATCCCAGCGCCCGATCCAGCGCCTCCAGCTCGCGCCGCATCGCCTCGCCGGCATAGGCGGGCAGCAGGTGCGCCAGGGCCTCGGTGGAGGCGTGGGCGCGGTGCGCGGCCGAGAAGGCGTCGTCGACATAGAGATCGCCGTTCCCGGCAAGCGCGCGGGCGAATTCCGCATCGTTGGCTTCCTCGCCGGCGTGGAAGCGCAGATTCTCCAGCAGCAGCACCGCGCCGGGCGCAAGCGCCTGCACCGCCCGGCGCGCCGGCTCGCCGACGCAGTCCTCGGCGAAGGCGACGTCGCAGTCCAGCAGCCGGGACAGCGCCGCCGCGACCGGCCTAAGGCTGAGGGAGGCGATGCGCCGGCCCTTGGGCCGATCGAAGTGGGAAAGCAGTATGGTCCTGGCGCCGCCTTGCTGGAGGCGGCGGATCGTTGGCAGGGCGGCTTTCAGGCGCGTGTCGTCCCCGAGTTCGCCGTCGTGCATCGGCACGTTGAAATCCACCCGCACCAGCACCCGCTTGCCCGCCACGTCGACGCCGTCGAGGCTCCTCAGACTCATCGCACGGGCGCCACTAGGCCAGCTTGCCCATCTCGACGGCGACGTCGGCCATGCGGGTCGAAAAGCCCCACTCGTTGTCGTACCACGAGAGCACCCGGACGAGGCGGCCCTCGACCACCTGGGTCTGGGGCAGGGCCGCCGTCGAGGAGGCGGCGATGTGGTTCAGGTCCACCGAGACCAGCAGATCGCGGGTCACCGCCAGCACGCCGCGCAGCGGCCCGGCGTTGGAGGCCGCCGTCAGGGCTTCGTTGATCTCGTCCCTGGTCGTCTGGCGCGCCGGGATGACGTTGAGGTCGACCACCGAGACGTTGGGCGTCGGCACGCGGATGGCGGCGCCGTCGAGCTTGCCGGCGAGTTCGGGGATGACGAGGCCGATCGCCTTGGCCGCGCCGGTGGAGGTGGGGATCATCGAGAGCGCGGCGGCGCGGCCGCGGTAGAGATCGTGGTGCAGGCCGTCCTGAGTCGGCTGGTCGTTGGTGTAGGCGTGCACCGTGGTCATGAAGCCGCGCTCGATGCCGACGCTGTCCAGCAGCACCTTGGCGATCGGCGCGAGACAGTTGGTGGTGCAGGAGCCGTTGGAGACGACCAGGTCGCCAGCGCCCAGGGTCTGCTGGTTGACGCCGAAGACGATGGTCTTGTCGGCGCCGTCGCAGGGCGCGCCCACCAGCACCCGCCTGGCGCCGGCCGCCAGATGTGGCTTGGCCTTGTCGCGGGTGGTGAAGAGCCCGGTGCACTCCAGCGCGACGTCGACGCCCAGCTCCCGGTGCGGCAGTTCGCCAGGATCGCGCACCGCGGTCACCTTGATCTTGCCGAGGCCGACGTCGATGGCGTCGCCCTCCACCGAGACCAGCCCCGGAAAGCGGCCGTGCACCGAATCGTAGCGCAGCAGGTGCGCGTTGGTCTCGACCGCCCCCAGATCGTTGATCGACACCACCTCGATGTCCCGCCGCGCATGCTCGACGATCGAACGCAGCACCAAGCGGCCGATCCGGCCGAAGCCGTTGATGGCGACGCGGACGGGCATGAAGAGAAGGCTCCCCTGGCGTGACGATGGCGACGGCGGGTGTTGCGGGCCGCTCCGCGCGAAGTCAAGTCTCGCCGGCGCGCGCCGGTTCCCCGCCCCGTGCTGCAGCTACCCGGCGGTCTTGACGGCCTGGCTGAGGCCGTCGAGGTTCCGCGCCGGCGAGGAGACATGGGCGCGGGCGAGATCGAGCTGCAGTTGCTGAAGCAGGCGGCGAGGTGGCCGCGCGGACCGGTGGTGTTCTGCGTGCAGCGCGACGAGCACTATTTCCTGCCGCACTTCTTTGCCCATTACCGGCGCCTGGGCGTGGATGGCTTCCTCGTCTACGACGACAGTTCCGACGCGCAGGCGCTGGCGTTCCTGATGCGCCAGCCGGACTGCGCGGTGCTGCGCTCGCAGCGGCAATTCGGGGAGATCGTCGGTCGGGAGCCCTCGGGCGAACCGCTGCGGCTGGGAACGGCGGTGAAGATGCGGATGCCCGAAGAGCTGCTCGCCGGCCGCTGGGTGCTGACGGTGGACGCCGACGAGTTCCTGGTGCTGCCGAGCGGCGTCGCCGACCTGCCACAGCTCATCGAGCGGCTGGAGCGCGCCGGCCAACCCTATCTGACCGCGCCCATGGTCGACTTCTACGGCGAGACGCTCGGGCACCGGCGCTATGGGCGCGATCTCGACCCGTTCGCCGGCAACCCCTTCTTCGACGCCGGCCCCTACTACCGCTGGAACGATACGATCGCGCCCGACCGAACGCTGGGCGGCGGCGTGCGCCTGCGGCTGCTCGCGATGCTCGCCAAGGCGCGCCCGGATCTCGTCGCGGGCATCTATGGCGACCACCCGATCGCGCCGGCCAAGTCGTGGAAGGCGCCGCTGCTGAAGCATGGCTGCGGCGTCGTGCGCCACAACGATCACGAACTCAGCGTCGCGCCGCGCCCCCACTTCACGGCGGCGCTCGCCCATTTCAAGTTCTATCCGGACCTGGACGACAAGATCGAACAGGCGCTCGCGCGGCGCCAATACTACAACGGCTCGATGGAGTACGCCTTCCTGAAGGCGGCCACCGAGACCCTCGGACGCGAGAGCCTGATCGCGGCGCAGACGCGCCGCTACGACGGCGCGGCTTCGCTGGAGGCGGCCGGACTGTTGGGCGCGTCGGCGGGAAGTTGAGCGCGGCGCCCGCCCGAACGCCCGCCCGAGCGCTTGGCGATCGGCGAGGAAGTGCTAGACGCTCGCGCAACCAGAGAGGGGAACGCGTGGCGTCGCATTGGCGGTCGGGTCTGGCCGGCGTCTGGATCGCCTGCCTCGGCGTCGCCGCGCCCGCGCCAGGGGCGACGCCGCGGGGGCGCGAGGCGACGGTGATCATCGACGCATCCGCTCCGGTGAACAGCTTCGTGCCCGACCGGGCGCTCGGGGCGGCGCTGGACGGGACGGGCAGGGGCGAGGTCGCGCGCAGACTGACGGCCTTCAACATCGCCCGGATGCGCGCCTCGGGCCTGAAGGCCATCGCCTATCGCATCCGGCCGGAACTGGGCATCGAAGTCTGGCACTGGACCGACCATGGGACCTGGAGCGACCCGGCGCGCCGGCAGGGCTACTGGACCGGCAGCGACGACCCAGACAACCGCCCGAAGGTCACCTGGGGCTACAGCCTGCCCCGGCGGGGCGACACGGTCGACAACGCCAACAACGCCGGCTACTCGCGCATCGACGACGGCGATGCGGCGAGCTTCTGGAAGAGCAACCCCTATCTGGATCGCCGCCTCACCGGCCTTGCGCACTCGCGGCCGCAGTGGATCGTGTTCTCGTTTCCAAGGCTGACGCGCTTCGACGCGGCGCGCATCTATTGGGGCGCGCCGTTCGCGCGCCACTTCCTGGTCCAGTACTGGGCCGGCAAGGACGGCTACGAGCCGGGCAAGCAGGTCGCCGACTATCCCGGCGGCTGGAAGACCTTTCCGAGCGGCGACGTAAGCGTCGGGGAGAAGCCGGGCGAGGGCGTGCTGCGCCTCGCGCCTGCGCCGATCGCCTCGCACTTCGTCCGCATCCTCATGCTGACGTCCTCGCTGACGGCGCCTCCCGGCTCGACCGACATCCGCGACCGGCTGGGATTTGCGGTGCGCGAGGTCGCCCTGGGGGTGCTGCGCGACGGCAGGCTCGTGGACGCCGTGCGGCACGGGCGCAGCCGGCGCCGCCAGACCATGGTCCAGGTCTCCTCCACCGACCCCTGGCACCGCGCCGTCGACCGGGATCGGGCCACCGAGCAGCCCGGCCTCGACCTGGTGTTCGGCAGCGGGCTCGGCGCCGGCGCGCCGGCGATGCTGCCGGTAGGCGTGCTCTACGACACCCCCAAGGACGCCGCCGCCGAGGTGCGCTACGTGCGCAGGCGGGGCTGGCCGGTCGGCCGCATCGAGCTGGGCGAGGAGCCCGACGGCCAGTTCATCCGCCCGGAGGACTACGCCGACCTTTATCTCGAGACCGCCAG
>Ga0307374_10000907_pt1 | contig 55842 bp, 36 predicted proteins | sample OX3MG_FD_202532 | JGI IMG/M metagenome (GOLD analysis project Ga0307374, IMG submission 202532) | Soil microbial communities from Risofladan, Vaasa, Finland - OX-3 | ecosystem: Environmental > Terrestrial > Soil > Coastal area > Acid sulfate soil | place: Finland: Risofladan, Vaasa | collected...
GAGCGCACCAAACCGGCGGAAATCCGCAAGCTTCTATCCATCGTCATAGCGTGAATTCTCCCGTCCAACCGGAAATCGGCCCAGCGCGCCGTAGTGAATCCGGTAGTATACCTAAGAGGCGTTTGCCTCTCAAGGGCGGGCGATTAGAGAAACGCGTCGAGCACTTCTTGCGGCGCCGGACCGTAGGCCGTCGGTTCCATCGAGCAGCTTGCGCGGCCCTGGCTCAGACTGCGAATGGCGCTGGAGTAGCCGAAGAGATTCGCCAGCGGCGCTTCGGCCTTGATCACCGTGTTGCGACCGCGGGCTTGAGTCTCGGTGATGATGGCGCGGCGTTGCTGCAAATCGCTGACGATGTCGCCCAAGCTTTCCTCGGGCGTGGTGATGTCGAGCTTCATGATCGGCTCGAGCAGCACGATGCCGGCCTGCTGCAACGCCTTGCGAAAAGCGTCGGCCGCGGCGCGACGAAAGGCGATTTCGTTGGAATCTTCGCGCGCCTCGCCGCCGAGCACAGTGACTTTGGCCTTCAGCAGCGGAAAGCCCAGCGAACCGCCGCCGTGCGACTCTTCGCTCAAGGCGTCGAGCACGGCCTGCAAGAAGTTCGGCGGAATGCCCTCGGTCGAGCCGGGGACGACCGCCACGGGTCGGTCGCCGGCATCGTACGGCTCCAGGCGGATTTTGACCCGCGCGAAGAGCGTCTGGCCTGCGGCTTGCTGATTGCACTCGCCCGTCGCTTCGACGCGCTGCTTGACCGTTTCGCGATAGCTGACCCGCGGCTTGTGAACGCGGACGTTGAGGCGAAAGTCGCGCAGCAGCCGGTGCTTGATGACCTCCAGGTGCAATTCGCCCATGCCGCTGATCAGCGTCTGGCCGGTCTCTTCGCTGGTCATGGCTCGAAACGTGGGGTCTTGCCGCTTGAGCATGTCGAGGGCTTCGGCCAGCTTTTTGCGCTCGGCCGAACTCTCGGGCTCGATGGCCATCGAGATCACCGTTTCCGGAAACTGAATCGTCTCCAGCAGAATCGGTTGCTTCACGTCGCAGAGCGTGTCGCCGGTGATCGAATGCCGCAAGCCGATAATGCCCACGATATCGCCCGCTTCGACGCAATCGACTTGCTCTTTGCGACTGGCTTGGACGTGCCAGAGCTGGCTGACGTTCTCTTTCTTGTCTTTGCCCGGATTATAGGCGCGCGTGTTGGCGTTCAGGGTTCCCGAATAGACCCGCACGTAGTGCAAGTCGCCGTGGCGCTCGGCTTGAATTTTGAACACCAGCCCGCAAAACGGCTCGCTGGGATCGGGTTTTCTGAGGAGTTTCTTCTCGAGTTTCGCCGGATCGACGCCTTCGACCGGCGGCCGGTCGGCGGGACTAGGCAGGTAATAGGCCACCGCATCGAGCAGCGGCTGCACGCCGATATGATCGAGGGCCGATCCGCACAGCACCGGCACGATGAGTTGATGTACGGTCGCTTCGCGCAGTACCTTGCGAACCAACTCCGCCGGCGCCGGGGCTTCCGCCAGAGCCAGTTCCATTAACTCGTTGCTATAGTCGTAAAGCTTCTCCAGCATCTGGTCGCGCCAGAGCTTGGCTTCGTCGACCAGGTCGTCGGGAATCGGCTGCTCGACGACCTCGGCGCCCAGACTCTCGGGCTTGAAAGAGAGCAATTGCATGCTCACCAGATCGATCACCCCGCGGAAGGCGCCGGGCATGTGCGGCGGACCGACGCCGACGGGCAGTTGGACGGCCACCGGATTGGCCTCCAGGCGATCGCGGATTTCGTCGAGCACGGCGTAGAAATCGGCGCCTTCGCGGTCCATCTTGTTGATGAACGCGATCCGCGGCACATGATACTTGTTCGCCTGACGCCAGACCGTTTCGCTCTGCGCCTCGACCCCTTCGCGGGCGCTGAACACCACGACTCCGCCGTCCAGCACCCGCAGGCTGCGCTCGACTTCAGCGGTGAAATCGACGTGGCCCGGCGTATCGATCAGGTTGACCGTCACGCCCTTCCAATCGAAGGTCACGCTGGCCGAATAGATCGTGATGCCGCGTTGCTGCTCTTCCGGATCGAAGTCGGTTTCGGTCGTTCCCTTATCGACTTCGCCCATCCGGTGCGTGGCGCCGGCATAATACAGCATTCGCTCCGTGACGGTCGTCTTGCCCGCGTCAATGTGGGCGATGACGCCGATATTGCGAATGGTCTTCAGTTCGCGAGGCATGGCTACCAGGCGAAGTGCGCGAATGCCTTGTTGGCGTCGGCCATGCGGTGGACGTTTTCGCGCTTGGTGACGGCCACGCCTTCGCGGTTGTAGGCGGCGATAATTTCGTCGGCCAACTTCTGATGCGTGGCGCGGCCTTTCTTCTCGCGAACGGCGGCCAGGAGCCAGCGAATCGCCAGCGATTGCTGGCGATTGCGGTTGACCTGCATCGGCACCTGATAGGCGGCGCCGCCGACGCGCTTGGAACGGACCTCGACCTCGGGCTTGACGTTGTTCACCGCGGTGGTGAACACTTCGATGGGTTCGACGTCCTTGATCTTGTCTTTGACGATGTCCAAGGCGTCATAGAACACGCCCTGGGCGGTGCTCTTTTTGCCGTCGTGCATCAGGCAATTGATGAACTTGCTGGCCAGCAGCGAACCGTAGCGGGGATCCGGAGCGAGCGTCTCGCGGCTGGCGGTAATGCGACCCATGCTAGTTTTCCTCTTGATCGAGCGGCGCCGAGGCGCCGGGTTTTATGTCATAGCTCCGGGCGCCGCCGCCCGGCTGTGTTATCTGTAGTTTTCGTCAAACGCGGCCGGCCGACGGCGCAGCCCCCAGACGCGCTCGAGCCTCTGCCCGTCGATCGGCGTTATGCCTTCTTGGCGCCGTACAGACTGCGAGACTGCTTGCGGCCGTCGACGCCCAATGTGTCGAGCGCGCCGCGCACCACGTGGTAGCGCACACCCGGTAAGTCTCGCACGCGGCCGCCGCGTACCAGCACGATCGAGTGTTCTTGCAAGCTATGCCCTTCGCCGGGAATGTAAACCGTGACTTCCTTGCCGTTGGAGAGCCGCACGCGGGCGATCTTCCGCAGCGCGGAGTTCGGCTTCTTGGGAGTCATCGTCTTGACTTGCAGGCACACGCCGCGCTTCTGCGGACATTTGTCCAACACCGGCGACTTGCTGAACTTGCGCGGCGGACGGCGGTTTTTCTTGACCAATTGATTGATCGTGGGCATCGATCGCTTTCTTTTCCGTACTTGCTTATTTCTTGCAGCCGCCGGTTCGGGCAGCCTGCTAGCGACAACAATGGGAGAACTTATCAGCCTATCGCCTCGTCTCGCCTTGTCAAGCCGACGTTCTTACTCGTCGTCGGCGCCGCCCAAGAGGGCTTCCAAACTGCCGGCCGAGGCGCCGGTCGAAGTCGGCTTTACTTCCTCCGCGGCGTGGCCGCCATTGGCTTCCTCGCCGCCCTGGAGCAGCGGGAAGGCCTTGGTCAGCACGCGGTCCTTTTCATGCGCCAGATCCAACAGAGCTTGCGGTCGGATTCGAACTTCCGACTCCTGGTACGTATGGAATCCGGTGCCCGCAGGCACCAGGTGCCCCAAGATCACGTTTTCCTTGAGACCGACCAAACGGTCGATCTTGCCCGCCAAGGCTGCTTCGGTAAGCACCTTGGTCGTTTCCTGGAAGCTGGCCGCTGAAATAAAGCTGGCGCTTTGCACCGAGGCTTTGGTGATGCCGAGCAACTGCGTGCTGGCCGTGGCCGGCCGCGGCTTGCCGCCCTTGGACGCCTCCCCGCCCAAGGCTTCGATCTGGGCGTTGACCTGCTCCAAGGCGTCCTTGGGCACGATCGAACCCTCGGCGAAATCGCTGTCGCCCTTCTCGGTGATGCGGACGCAGCCGGTCAGCTTTTGGTTGACGGCCCGGAATTCGAACTTGTCCATCACGCTGCCTGGCAGCAAGCCGGTATCGCCGACGCTCTCGATGCGCACCTTTCGCAGCATCTGGGAGACGATGATCTCGATGTGCTTGTCGTCGATCTCGACCCGCTGGCTGCGATACACGTTCTGGATTTCGCGCACCAGATAGTGCTGCACGGCTTCTTCGCCGGAAATACGGAGAATATCGTGCGGGACCAGCGGCCCGTCGACCAGCGCCTCGCCTGCCCGCACGAAATCGCTGGCGTGCACGCGCAAGTGCTTGCCGTGCGAAACAAGATGTTCGCGTTCGATGCCGCTTTCGCTGCGGACGATAATCGTCCGCTTTCCGCGCCGCTTTTCGCCGAGCAATTCGACGACTCCGTCGATCTCGGCGATCACGGCCGGATCCTTCGGCTTGCGGGCCTCGAAGATTTCCGTCACGCGAGGCAAACCGCCGGTGATGTCCTGCGTTCCCGACACTTCGCGAGGCGTCTTGGCCAACAGCGTACCGGCCGAAACCTGGTCGCCTTCGGCCACTTCAATGTGAGCCTTCTCGGGCAAGTAGTAGAAGTCCAAGATCTTGCCGCCGGCGTCTTCCAGGATGACCTGCGGATGCAAGTCGCCCTTGTGCTCCATGATCAGCTTGCGGACGTGACCGCTGGGATCCTTTTCGGAGCGCATCGTCTCGCCTTCGATCACGTCTTCATAACGCACTTTGCCGCCGACTTCCGCCAGGATGGGAATGCTATGCGGATCCCACTGGCAGAGCACGGCGCCAGTCGCGACTTCATGGTTTTCATCGACTTGCAACTGGGCGCCGGCGGGAATTTCGTACTTCTCCAGTTCGCGTCCTTTGGGATCGACCAAAGAGATTTCGCCGTTGCGGGTAAGCACGACATGCTGCCCTTGGTCGTTGCGGACCACCTTAAGCCGGGTGAATTTTGCCACGCCGGACTTTTTGGCGCGGATTTCGCTGACCTCGACGTGCCGCGACGCAGTGCCGCCGATGTGGAACGTTCGCATCGTCAACTGCGTGCCCGGTTCGCCGATGCTCTGGGCCGCGATGATGCCCACGGCCATCCCTTCTTCGACGAGCGAACCGGTCGAAAGATCCATGCCGTAGCAGCAGCGGCAAACGCCCAGCGCCGCATCGCAAGTCATCGGGCTGCGGACCTGGATCTTTTCCAGGCCCAGCTCTTCGATGCGCCTCGCGATGTCGAGCGTGATCATCTCATTCTCGGCGACGATCGTTTCGTCGGTGATCGGATTGACGATGTTCGCCCGGCTGACGCGACCGCGAATCGAATCGGCCAACCGCACTTCGACCTTTTCGCCGCGATAGATCACGCCCTTGGTGATGCCCTGCGTGGTGCCGCAGTCGTGCAAGGTGATCACGACGTTCTGCGCCACGTCGGCCAGCTTGCGCGTCAGGTAGCCCGAGTCGGCCGTCTTCAAGGCCGTGTCGGCCAAGCCCTTGCGGGCGCCGTGCGTGGAGCTGAAATACTCCAGCACCGAGAGACCTTCGCGGAAGTTGGCCTTGATCGGCGTTTCGATGATCTTGCCCGAGGGCTTGGCCATCAAACCGCGCATGCCGGCCAATTGGCGAATCTGTTCGACGCCGCCGCGGGCGCCGGAGTGCGCCATGAGGTAAATCGGATTCACGTAGCCGGGTTTGCGATGGTCGTTTTCCAACTCGCCCATCATTTCGGTCGTGATTCGTTCGCGAGCGTGCGTCCAGGCGTCGAGCACCTGGTTATAACGCTCGACCTCGGTAATCACGCCGCGTTGATAAAGTTTCTGGAACTTGAGCACCGTCTTTTCGGCATCGGCGATGATCCGCTGCTTGCTGGGCGGCGTGATCAGGTCGTCCGTAGCGAACGACAGGCCGCTGCGAGTGCTCTCGCGGAAGCCCATCTTGTTCATGTTGTCGAGCAAGTCGATCGTGGCGCGGCGACCCAGAATGGCGTAGCAATCCGAGATCACCTTGGCCAGCTCGCTATTGCGCATCGGCAAGTTGTAGAACGGCATGCCGTCGGGCAACCCGTCGTTGAACATGACGCGACCGACGGTCGTTTCGATGATCGCGCCGGCTTTCGATTCGCGATCGCCGTCGCCCTTCAATCGCCGCGAGGGCGGCAGCTTGACGCGAATCCGCGCGTGCGTGTCGACCTTGCCAAGCGCATAAGCCAAGTGTACTTCGGCCATCGAACTGAAGACCATGCCTTCGCCCTTGCGGTCGGGCAGGCTCATCGTCATGTAGTAGCAGCCCATCACCACATCCTGCGAAGGACTGATGATCGGCGCGCCATTGGCCGGGCTGAAGATGTTGTTGGTCGACATCATCAGCGTGTGCGCCTCGACCTGGGCTTCGATCGACAGCGGCAGGTGGACGGCCATCTGGTCGCCGTCGAAGTCGGCGTTGAAACCCTTGCAGACCAGCGGGTGCAGCTTGATGGCGTTGCCTTCGACCAACGTCGGCTCGAAGGCCTGAATGCCCATGCGGTGCAGCGTCGGAGCGCGATTCAACAACACCGGGTGGTTGCGAATCACCTCTTCGAGAATATCCCAGACCTCTTCGTCCTTCCGCTCGAGCATCTTCTTGGCGCTCTTGATCGTGTCGGCGTGGCCGAGTTCCTTGAGACGCCGGATGATGAACGGCTGGAACAACTCCAGGGCGATCTTCTTGGGCAAGCCGCACTGGTGCAACCGCAGGTAGGGGCCGACCACGATCACGCTGCGGGCCGAGTAATCGACGCGCTTGCCGAGCAGGTTCTCGCGGAAGCGGCCCTGCTTGCCCTTGATCATGTCGGTCAGCGACTTCAGCGGGCGGTTGCTGCTGCCCAACACAGGGCGCTTGCAACGGTTATTGTCGAACAGCGCGTCGACCGATTGTTGCAGCATCCGCTTTTCGTTGCGGATGATGACTTCGGGGGCGTTCAAGTCGACCAGCTTCTTCAGCCGGTTGTTGCGGTTGATGATCCGGCGATACAAGTCGTTCAAGTCGCTGGTGGCGAAATTGCCTGAGTCCAACAGCACCAGCGGGCGCAAGTCGGGCGGGATCACCGGGATCACGTCCAGCACCATCCACTCGGGCTTGTTGTCGCTGTCGCGGATCGATTCGACGATCTTCAGCCGGTTGATCAGGTCCTTTTGCTTTTGCTTCGAACCGGTTTCAGCCAGTTGCTTGCGCAAGTCGACCGAGAGTTGCACCAGATCGAGGTTGGACAGCAGCTTGCGGACCGCTTCGGCGCCCATGTCGGCTTCGAAGCCGCCTTCGCCGTACTGTTCGCGCGCTGCCCGGTATTCCTCTTCGGTGAGCAGTTGCTGCCGCTTGAGCGGAGTGTCTTTGTTGTCGATGACCACGTAATCCTGGAAGTAGATCACCTTTTCCAGGCTGGTGGTCTTCATGTCGAGCAAGTTGCCCAGCCGACTGGGCATGGCCTTGAAGAACCAAATGTGCACGACCGGCGCGGCCAATTCGATATGGCCCATCCGCTTGCGGCGGACGCGGCTGTGCGTGACCTTGACGCCGCAGCGGTCGCAGATCATGCCCTTGTACTTCATGCCGCGGTACTTGCCGCAGGAGCACTCCCAGTCCTTCTCGGGGCCAAAGATGCGCTCGCAGAACAGCCCGTCTTTTTCCGGACGGTAAGTCCGGTAGTTGATCGTCTCCGGCTTCTTGACCTCGCCAAACGACCAACTGCGGATGTCGTGCGGGCGAGCGAGGCTGATCTTCACGGACGCGTAGTCGTTGATCCGATCGTAAGAGCTTTCTACGGTACTCACTAGCGATGCTCCTTATCGGGGGCGCCTTGCGGCGGATGGGGTCGTCTTCGTTGTATAGGTTCGGCTACTGGCGATCGAGCGAAAACGGAGAAATGCGAATTACACTCGCCGCTTCTCCAGTTGCATGTTCAATCCCAGGCCGCGAATTTCGTTGGTCAACACGTCGAAGCTCGCCGGCGTGCCGGCCTCCAACGTATTTTCGCCTTTTACCATCGATTCGTAAATCTTGGTCCGGCCCTCGACGTCGTCGCTCTTGACGGTCAACAACTCTTGCAAGATGTAAGCCGCTCCATAAGCCTCGAGCGCCCAGACTTCCATTTCCCCGAATCGCTGGCCGCCGAAACGCGCTTTGCCGCCCAACGGCTGCTGCGTGATCAGCGAATAGGGGCCGGTCGAGCGCGCGTGGACCTTGTCGTCGACCAGATGGTGCAGCTTGAGCATGTAGATGTAGCCGACCGTCGTTTCCTGTTCGAGCGCTACGCCCGTGCGGCCGTCGTACAACTGGGCCTTGCCATGCGTGGGCAACCCGGCGTCTTCCAGGCACTTGCGGATCGTCTCTTCGGTGGCGCCGTCGAAGACGGGCGTAATCGCCTGAAAGCCGAGCTTGGCGCCGGCCCAGCCGAGGTGCGTCTCGAGAATCTGGCCCACGTTCATGCGGCTAGGCACGCCCAGCGGGTTCAGCATGATCTGCAACGGCGTGCCGTCCGCCAGGAAGGGCATGTCCTCTTGCGGCAGAATCTTGGCGATCACGCCCTTGTTGCCGTGTCGACCGGCCATCTTGTCGCCGACCGAAATCACGCGCTTGGCCGCGACGTAGACCTTGACCATTTGCAACACGCCGCTGCGCAGCTCGTCGCCGCGTTTCATCGAATTCAAGCGGCGGTCGCGTTCGTCGATGGTCGCCTCGACGGCCGGCCAACCCGTCTTCCAGGCCTTTTCCACGTCGGCCTTGCGCTGCGGGCTGCGGATGTCGAGCGTTTCGATCTTGAATCGTTGAGCCTGCTCGGCGACGTACTTGTGCTCTTGGTCTCGAACCAGCGCGTTGCCGTCTTCGTCGGTCAGGGGGCGCTGCAGGATGCCTTCGATTTCTTCGACGAGCGCGCCGAACGCCGCTGCGATCTTGGCGTTGCCATCGGCTTCGACGTCCTTGAGCTGTTTCTCGAACGCCTTCCGCTCCTCTTCCGACAAGCTGAGCCGGCGCGAGAACTTCTGCGTGTCGATCACGATGCCTTCCACGCCCGAGGGAACTTCGAGCGAGTCGTTCTTTACGTCTTCGCCGGCCCGGCCGAATATGGCGTGCAGCAGCTTTTCTTCCGGCGTCAGTTCGGTCTTGCTCTTTGGCGAAACCTTGCCCACCAGAATGTCGCCCGGTCGCACGAAGGTGCCGATCTGCACGATGCCGCCTTCGTCGAGATTGCGCAACGCCTTTTCGCTGACATTGGGAATGTCGCGGGTGAATTCCTCGCGGCCGAGTTTGGTCTCGCGGATTTCGATGTCGAATTCTTCGATGTGGATCGACGTGTAGGTGTCGTCCTTGACCAACTCTTCGCTGATGATGATCGCGTCTTCGAAATTGAAGCCGTCCCAGGCCATGAAGCCGACTAGCACGTTGCGGCCCAGCGCCAATTCGCCCTTGTAGGTGGCGGCGCCGTCGGCGATCACCTCGCCCTTTTCGACCTTCTGCCCCAGGCTGACGATCGGCTTCTGGTTCTGGCAGGTCCGCTCGTTGAGGCCGACGTATTTGCGCAGCACATACGTCTCGTCGCCGATCGCGATCTTCTCGGCGTCGACGTAAGCGACCGTGCCTTTCTTGCGAGCGCGAACCAACATGCCCGAGTTCTGGGCCACGTCGCGTTCCATGCCGGTGGCCACGATCGGCGGCTCGGTGACCAACAGCGGCACGGCTTGCCGCTGCATGTTGGAACCCATCAACGCGCGGTTGGCGTCGTCGTGTTCCAGGAAGGGAATTAACCCCGCCGAGACGCCCACCATTTGGCTGGGCGCCACGTCCATGTATTGAATCTTGTCGATCGGCGCCAACTCGAAGTCGGCCCGATAGCGGGCGATGATGTTGTCGCCTTGCGAGCCGCCTTGCAGCTTGCCGTCCTGGAACGGGCTGTCGGCCGGCGCCAGGTAAGCCTCGCTTTCCTGATCGGCCCGCAACCAGACGACCTCGTCGCTCAGCTTCCCCTTGACGACCTTGCGATAGGGGGTGACCAGGAAGCCGTATTCGTCCACGCCCGCGTAGATGGCCAGACTGGAGATCAAGCCGATGTTCGTGCCTTCCGGCGTCTCGATCGGGCAAATGCGGCCGTAGTGCGAGATATGCACGTCGCGAACTTCGAAACCGGCCCGCTTGCGGTTCAAGCCGCCCGGGCCGAGCGCCGAGAGCCGCCGCTCGTGCGTGAGCATCGAAAGCGGATTCGTCTGGTCGACCACCTGCGACAACTCGCCGCGGCCGAAGAAGTATTCGATGGCCGCAGAAATGCTCTTGGGGTTAATCAAGCTGCGGGGCGTCATGTCCTCGATATCTTTGAGGCTCATCCGCTCCTGCACTGTGCGCCGGAGCTTCAAGAATCCCTTGCGCAGTTCGTCGCAACCCAGCTCGTCGATCGTCCGCAAACGCCGATTGCCCAAGTGATCGATGTCGTCGATCTCGACCGAGGGCTCGTCGGCGCGCAGCCCGAGCAGATACTTGATGGCGGCAATCATGTCATCCGGACGCAACGTCATTTCGCTTTCGGCGATATTCAAGCCGAGCTTGCGATTGATGCGGAAGCGGCCGACCTTGCCCAATCGATAACGATTCGTATCGAAGAACTTCTCATGGAAGAGCGCCCGCGCCTTCTCCAACTGCGGCGGATTGCCCGGCCGCAAACGCTGATAGATCTTCAACAGCGCTTCTTCGTGACTGCCGGTGGCGTCTTCCTGCAAGCTGTTGAAAATCAGGGAGTCTTTGACGTCGGCCATGACTTCGACGGAAGTCAACCCCGAGGTGCAAATCAATTCCGCGGAGTTCTTGGTGATCTTCTGGCCGGTTTCGAGAATGATCTCGCCCGCCTTGTCGCTGTCGGCCGGATAGACGACGTCGCCGACCGCGATCTTGCCTTCGATCTTCGCGGCGCTGCGGCCGTCGACGATTTTCTCGTGCGCGGTCTCGTAGAAACAGCGGATCAGGTCGACGTTCTGGCTGTATTTCGGATCCATCGCCCGCAACAGCGTCAGCGCCGAGAACTTGCCGCTTTGGTCGATGCGGACCGTGAGCACGTCCTTTTTGCTCACGTTCAGTTCGATCCAACTGCCGCGCTCGGGGATGATGCGGCAACTGTGCAGCTTGCGCTCGGTGCCTTCCATCTCGCTGACGAAGTCGACGCCAGGGCTGCGGTGCAACTGGCTCACCACGACGCGCTCGGCGCCGTTGATGATGAATTCGCCGCCGCCCAGCATGATCGGCATGTCGCCGAGATAGACTTCTTCCTCGATCGGCTGCTCTTTGGTCAGCCGCAGCCAGACCTTGAACGGGCGGCCGTACGTCAGCCGCAACTGGCGGCATTCGTCGGGTTCGTAGCGAGGCTTGCCCAACTCGTAACGGACGTACTGCAGTTGCAGCGTCTTGTCGTAGCTCTCGATCGGGAAGATCTCGCGCAGTACGCCTTCGATGCCTTGATCTTTGCGATTCTCGGGCGGAACGTCGAGTTGCAGGAAGGCTTCGTAGCTGCGAGTCTGAATTTCGGTCAGATCGGGAATGCTCTGGTGCTTTTGAATCGTGCCGAAGCGGCGGACTTCCTGAGGGCGGAGACGTCGTTCTGCCGAGGTGGCCATAGGGGATCGTACTCCTTTAGAGTTCGACGTAGTGCAAGACTTCGATGTGCAAGACTTCGATATCGGCGCAAGCCCGGCGCGCGGCGCCAACGCACCGCGAGCGCCTAGGCTGTTCCGAATGCCTGCGATGAAAAGACCAAGTTGCGTCCTACTTGATGGAAACCGTGGCGCCGGCTTCTTCCAGTTCCTTTTTGAGTTTCTCGGCGTCTTCCTTGGAGATGCCTTCCTTGACCTTGCTGGGCACGCCTTCGACCAGGTCCTTGGCTTCCTTCAGGCCGAGGCCCGTCGCCGCGCGGACGACCTTGATCACGCCGATCTTCTTGTCGCCGAAACCTTCCAGCACGACGTCGAATTCGGTCTTCTCGGCGGCCGCCTCGGGGGCGGGGCCGCTCATGGGGCCAGCCATCATCACGGCGCCGCCGGCGGCCGGCTTGATGCCGTGCTCGTTTTCGAGGTAATCGCTCAACTCCTTGGCCTGCTTGAGCGTCAGGCCGACGATCTTGTCGCCCAGCTCTTTGGTGGCGGCGGAGTATTCCATGGTGGCTGCATCGGTCGACATGAAACTTGTTCCTTTCTGTCTGCTTGGGGGCGCCGGCAACGACCACGTCGGCCGAACGCTTGTTACTGGGTCTACTAGTTTCGCTGTTTGTTGAAATATCCCCGGCTGGCCGGAGAAGTTTGCCCCTGAATTTGCTGCATCGCCCGCTCGATCAACCTGCTGCCGCTTCCGGCGCTGCGGCGTCTGGCGCTGCCGCGTCTGGCGCTGCCGCGTCCTCCGAAGATTCCCCTTCGGACTTTTGCTTGATCTGGCTCGCCAAGGCGCCTCCCGCGCTCTTCAACTGGCTGACCAGGTTGGCGCCCGGGCTGAGGATCTGCCCGAGCAGAATGCTAAGCTGTTCCTGGCGGCTGGGCCATTTGCTGACCTGCTTGACCTGATCGGCCGACAAGCGGCCGCCGTCCATCACTCCGCCGCGAGGTTCCAACAGGGCGAATTCCTTGTCTTCGCTCAGGCGAACGACCTCTTTCGCCAGCGAAACGACGTCTTCGCTGCCCCAGACCAGCGCCAGCGACCCTTCCATCTCCTCGAACGCTGCGGCCAGCGGCGTGCCTTCGGCGGCGCGGCGAGCGAGGCTGTTCTTGATCATCAACAGCTTGATGTTCTTGCCGCGAAGTTCCGTGCGCAGACGGCTGTTCTTGTTGGCGTCCATCCCTGCGATGCTCACCAACAGCGCGTGTTCCACGCCGGTCAGACGATTTCGCAGTTCGTCGGTAATCAAATTCTTGACGTACTTGCTCATGGTAGCGGCTTATTTTCAGGCTATTTACGGTTGCAATTGCGGCGAACGCGGATTGACGCCGCGGCTCTTCGTTATTTGGACGTTGATCGGTCGTTTCGACTTTGCCGGGCGGGCTAGGCGGCGATACGAATGCCCGGGCTCATCGTGGCGGAAATCGTAATGCCCTTGAGGTAATGCCCCTTCACGCTGTTGGGCTTCATGTTCTGAACGTGGTTGACGAAGGCGTTGATGTTGTCGACCAGCTTGGCGGCGTCGAAACTCAGCTTGCCGACGGCCGCGTGAACGATGCCGCCCGCGTCGTTGCGGAACTCCACCTTACCCGCCTTATACTCTTTGACTGTTTTCGCCACTTCGGGAGTGACCGTTCCGGCGCGCGGCGACGGCATCAACCCGCGCGGCCCGAGCACGCGACCCAGCGGCCCGACGAGCCCCATCATGTCGGGCGCCGCGATGCAGACATCGAAATCGGTCCAGCCATCCTTGATCTTCTTCGCCAGATCGTCGGTTCCGACTTCATCGGCGCCGGCCGCTTTGGCTTGCTCGGCCAGGTCGCCTTTAGCGAATACCACGACCCGCAATGATTTGCCGATGCCGTGCGGCAGCACGATCGAGCCGCGGACGAGTTGATCGGCCTGTTTGGCGTCGATCCCCAACCGAACGGCGACTTCCACCGACTGGTCGAACTTCGTGGTGTTGAACTGCTTCAACAGAGTCACCGCCTGATCCAACGGCATGAGTTCGCCCGTGGGATGCTTGGCTACGAGAGTCTTCATGCGCTTCGATTGCTTCGCCATCTGTCGCTTACCGAGTTTGCTTGCGGATTTAGTTGCTCTTGTTTCGCTCGAAATCTTACGGGCAGACCGGGCAGGAATCGCCCGTGTTCGCTTTCGCTACTTTCAGCCCTCGACCACCAGCCCCATGCTGCGGGCGGTGCCTTCGATCATTCGCTTGGCGTGCGCCATGTCGCGTGCGTTTAAATCGGCCAACTTTTGCTTGACGATGTCTTCGATCTGGGCCGAGGTCACCTTGCCGACCTTTTCGCGATTCGGCACGCCCGAGCCCTTGGCGATGCTGGCCGCCTGCTTCAACAGCGCGGCCGCCGGCGGGCTTTTGGTGACGAAGTCAAAGCTGCGATCGTTGTAAACGCTGACGACCACCGGGATCGGCATGCCGCCGGCTTCTCGCGTGCGTTCGTTGAACTGCATCACGAACTGGCCGAGGTTCACGCCGAACCGGCCGAGCGCGGTGCCGACCGGCGGGGCGGGGGTGGCTTGGCCGCCGGGAACCTGAAATTTGACCTGTGCTACAAGTTGCTTTGCCATGTATCTTTCGCCGGACTATCTGTTGAAAACCGCTCGCTGTTTAGAGCGGCTCGATCTGCCAATATTCCAATTCCACGGGCGTTGAGCGGCCGAAAATATTGATCATTACCGTCACGCGGCCGTTCGCGCGATCGATCGCGTCCACGTCCCCCTCGAAGTTCTCGAAGGTGCCTTCTTTAATCTTCACGCGGTCGCCCGAGTTGAATCCGATCTGCAACGGCGGCGCCTCGTCGGTCGGCCCCTCGGCCTTGGCGACGATTTTGTTGACGTCGTGCGGTTGCATGGGCGTCGGCTTGCCGCCGGAACCCGTGAAGTCGCCGATACCGGGCGTTTCGCGAACCAAAAACCACGTATCTTCGTTCAATTCCATGTGAACGACGATATAGCCCGGATAAAGCTTGCGCTTGACCACCCGCTTCTTGCCGTTTTTGAACTCGGAGACCATTTCGATCGGCACGATAATCTCATCGAAATAGTCTTGGAGTCCGGCGACGGCGATTCGCCGCTGCAACGCATCGCGAATCGAGTCCTCGCGATTGCTTTGCACTTTCAAGATGTACCATTGCTTCTCGCTCGAAGCCCCGCCTTCCGGCTGTTCCGGCGAATCAGACGGCGACTGAGGGGCACGACCTCCACCGGCCGAATTGCCTCCACCGGCCGAATTGACGGCGGGCGACGACTGATCCGCTTCGGTCGTTGCCCGAATCTCCGCTTGGGGCGCCGACGCGGCCCCCTCTGCGGCCGGCGCATCGCCCACATCCGCGGTCGAATTGTCTGGTTCGTCAATCACGCCAAATACCTCGCCAAAAGAGCCGGCGCTAAGGGCCGCCCGTGCCGACTTCAACCGCCCCCTTGGAGCACGCCCAGCATGGTCAATAAGAACTGCCACAACAGATCGTATGCGTAGAGCGTGCCTGCCAGACCGAACATCGTAACCATGACCACGACCGAACTACGGAACAATTCCGAGCGCGAAGGCCAGGAGACCTTGTTCATCTCCGCCTCGACCGCGATCAAAAAGTCGGCGAATCGCGGCAAGTTGACGACCCGGTAACTTAACCACAGGCCCACGAGCAATACCGTGCCGAAAGCGCCCATCCTCAACGATGCAGCGCGGTCGGCCAACGAATCTTGCAAGGTCCAAGCCCCCAGGGCAAGCGCCACGGCCAGTACGGCAAACGTCACCTGGCGCGCAATCCGTCCCTGACTGCGCTTGTAGATGCTCAGACTAAATAAGTCCTGCCACATCGTATTAGCCGCGGCGTTTTCTTTCACCTTTCAACCTCGTCCTTGGGGCTGCAAACATTTCGAGCATCGGCCGGCCGGCGAAGACCGGCCGATGCGATACTGACTGGCAGGGGCGGCGGGAATCGAACTCGCAACCTCTGGTTTTGGAGACCAGCGCTCTGCCAATTGAGCTACACCCCTATCTTGGCAACTCTCGTATTCTCACAGACCGCAACGGGCATCGAGCCCGACACGACCCCCTTTTTCGCTACTCGATGATCTTCGTCACCACGCCCGAACCGACGGTCTTGCCGCCTTCACGAATGGCGAAGCGCACCCCGTCGTCCATGGCGATCGGATTAATCAGTTCGATCGACAGCTTAGCGTTATCGCCAGGCATGCACATTTCGACGTCGCCCATCAAGTTGGCCGAACCGGTGACATCCGTCGTGCGGAAGTAGAACTGCGGACGGTAGCCGCTGAAGAACGGCGTATGTCGGCCGCCTTCTTCCTTCGACAGGACGTAAACCTCGGCTTCGAACTTGGTGTGCGGAGTGATCGAACCGGGCTTGGCCAGCACCTGGCCGCGCTCGATGTCATCGCGCTTCAGACCGCGGAGCAAGCAGCCGACGTTGTCGCCCGCTTGGCCTTGATCCAACGTCTTATTGAACATCTCCACGCCGGTGACGGTCGTCTTGAACGGCTTCCTGGCCAGGCCGATCACCTCGATTTCGTCGCCGACGTGCACGATGCCGCGCTCGATACGGCCGGTGGCGACCGTACCGCGGCCTTCGATCGAAAACACGTCTTCGACCGCCATCAAGAAGGGCTTGTCGACCTCGCGGACCGGCTCGGGAATATAGGCGTCAATCGCGTCCATCAGCTCGCTAATGCACTTGCTGGCCGCAGGATCCGACGGATTGTCGTAAGCCGGCTTCGAGGCGCCGCGGATAATCGGGATCTCGTCGCCGGGAAAACCGTAGTGCGTCAGCAGTTCGCGGAGCTCCAACTCGACCAATTCCAACAGTTCTTCGTCGTCGACCAGGTCAACCTTGTTCAAAAACACGACCAACGCCGGCACGCCGACCTGGCGAGCCAACAGAATGTGTTCGCGAGTTTGCGGCATCGGGCCGTCGGCGGCCGACACAACCAGGATTGCGCCGTCCATTTGAGCGGCGCCGGTGATCATGTTCTTGATGAAGTCGGCGTGACCCGGGCAGTCGATGTGGGCGTAATGACGCTTATCGGTCTCGTATTCGACGTGGCTGACGGCGATCGTCACCGTCTTGGTTTCGTCGCGGACCGTGCCGCCCTTGGCGATTTCGGCATACGACTTGGTCTTGGCCAATCCCTTGGCGGCTTGCACGGCCAGGATCGCGCCGGTGGTCGTCGTCTTGCCGTGGTCGATGTGACCGATCGTGCCGACGTTGACGTGGGGTTTGGTTCGTTCGAAACTTGCCTTGGCCATGCTGTCTCCTGCGTTTTAGATCAAACGATTGTCTTGATTAACTGTCTTGATTAACCAGATTGAATTAGCAAAAAGAGCTGCTGATGGGACTCGGACCCATGACCTCGTCCTTACCAAGGACGCGCTCTACCAACTGAGCTACAGCAGCGTGAGTCACGGCAAGCCCTGAGCCCGCAAGATCACCTCAAGCCGCAGTACCAACCGCGGCAACTTCGTGCGCCCGGCAGCCGGCGACCAACCCATCAATCCGCCGGGCACGCCATCCATCCCAACTCGCCACCCACGCTCCGCCGTCATCCAACCCGCCGCCAAAAAAACATCCGCTCGCTCGCCCTTGACGCCATGCCAGTCGAGAGCGGGTGAAGGGAATCGAACCCTCGTCTTTAGCTTGGAAGGCTATTGCTCTACCATTGAGCTACACCCGCTTGAGCCACACCCGCCTTGACTCGGGCCCCATAACCCATAACTAACTTTCATTCGCTCCAAATCGCCGACAACCATCAACTTCAACTGGGGGGTACAGGATTCGAACCTGTGAAGGCATAGCCATCAGATTTACAGTCTGACCCCTTTGACCGCTCGGGAAACCCCCCGCTGCCGCTGCTGACCACAGCCGGGCCTTGAAACTCAAGGCTTCAGAGAGGCCGTCCTCGCCGTTGACATACTGAAAACGCCACGCGACCGCCATTACCGTCGCACCAGACGCCCAATCCGCCAGCCCGCGGGCCATCGCCTATCCAAAACCCAAGTATTCTTTACGAGCTAGCGGAGGGACTTGAACCCACAACCTGCTGATTACAAATCAGCTGCTCTGCCAATTGAGCTACGCTAGCCTGCGAGACCCGCCACGAAAACCACTAAATATAACGACACACTGGCAGCCTGCAAGACGAACGGGGCCAGAAATCGCCAAGAGCCAGCGAACGCCAAGATCGCGTCGCACAAACCCAGCCCGAGCCAACGCCAGCCAAAAGCCGCTCCAGCAGCATGCCGCCACGTCGGTGCCGCGAAACCCCAAACCCTTGTCGCGCAAGCCTCGAAACGAGCAGCCGCCACGCTAGCAGTCTTCAGCCTCTCTCGTGCCAGATCCCCCCGTCGTGCTAGATCCCCTGTCTTGGGGCGCCAATAAATGCCATTCGGCCGCTGCCGAACAATGCTGCCGAACAATGGCGAGCGGCCGAAAAAAGCCTCACCCCAAAAAACCCTCGAATTGCGGTCGCGATGGACCACAAAAATCCGAAGGTTTGGTTTAGGTCTCGATTTTTTCTTCCAGAGCCGCCTTGCGAAGCTTGCTCAAGGTGCGGGCTTCGATTTGCCGGACCCGCTCCTTGGTAACGCCCATTTCGGCGCCAACTTCCTTGAGCGTCATCGGCTCTTGGCCTCGCACCAACCCGAAGCGCCTCATGATAATCCTTCGCTCCCGGTCGTCAAGCCGTTCCAAAATCAACCCGATCTGCTTTTCGCGCAGGTGCTGGGCGTTTTCCTGCTCGAACTGGTCGCTGCGATCATCTTCCGTCGCCGAGAACATCTCCTCGTTGCTGGTGCGGAACCGATCCCGATGCTTGAGTTCGTCGGGGATGGTGCGGGCGAAATTTTTCATGATCGCCCAACTAGCGTAAGTGCTGAACTTGTTGCCGCGAGCGAAATCGAACTTTTCCACAGCTCGCATCAGCGACATGTTGCCGTCGCTGACCAGTTCGAAAAAATTGTCCGCAGGCCCCACATGTCGCTTGGCGATCGAGACCACCAGTCGCAGATTGGCTCGGATTATCTGGTTCTTCGTGGCCACCGCTTCTTCGTAGAGCTTTTCGATTTGGTCCATGACCGTGCTCTTGGCATGGGCGGGATCCAAGCCCTCTCGCAACTGTGCGGCGCGGTATTTCAGGAAGTTGAACTTGCGGAACAGGTACACTTCCTGCTCTTGGTTCAACAGCGGAACCTCGTACAAGCTCGCCAGGTACGGCGGCAGGCCGCTGGGCAATCGGCTCTTTTTGGCGGGCGGACTCTGGGGCATCGGGCCGAGCATCGTTTTTTCGGCTTCCGGCCGACCGAACGTTTCGTTTCCGATGTAATCCAGCGGCAATTCCAAGATGCGCACCGCGCGCATTTCATTGATAATGCGGTAGATGCTGGTCTTGGTCCGGCAGAATTGCTTGGCCAAGACGTCGACCGACACGCCGCGTCGGTATTGCTGATCGATTTTCCGCTTCGCCTCGTCCGACAAGGGGCCCGAGTTCTCAGGAAAGATCGCCGACTCGGGATGTTCCTGATCGAACGCCTTGAGCGTGTAGCGAATGGTTTCAATGCTGCGACCCATGCGCTCGGCAAGGCGCCGCGTAACATCGGCAGGGCACCCCCCAGCCTGGGCCAGTCGTCGCGCCCGTTCGATAATCGCTCTGCGCTCTTCCTCGGTGAGTTGACTGAAACGCGAGCCGCGGTTGACGCGGTCCTCGTTGCCTTTCACGAAGCGATCGATCGAGCTTTGGAGGAAGCCAACTCGCTTGCGGCCGTCGAACAAGAATCGGCGGCTGACAAGACCTTGCTGGCGCCAGCGAGAGACGGTCTTCGTCGAGACCTGAAACAATTTGCTCAGCTCTTCGACGGTCAACACGCGCTCGGCCGCCGCTTCGGCCGGCAAGTTGGCCGCGTCGGAAACGTCTTCGACAAATAAGCGAAGGTCGTGGCGCGCCTCTTCGCCCGACAGTTTCAAGCCTGGATACGACTCCGGGCGAAAATCCGTAATGCGAAAACAAAGATATTCGTATGTATAGGTGCGGTTTGGCTCCAGTTCGTTGAGCAAACGTTCGGCGCGGTCGGCCTGATCGAGCTTTTTGTCTCGCGGAGCAAAACGAACCTGCTGATCGCGGAGTTGCCGCATCACGGGGTTCAAATAATCAGTATGCATCGAGCTTCCCCTTCTTAAGCGAGTCTGGCGGCGTTCCTTGCGACTCCTGCGCCCGCCATGCTGCAATATTCGTCTGAAAACCAAGGGGTTGCGATCAGCTCATCCGGGCCTCTCGCTCCCCTCTCTTTTTGACAATTGGCGCGTCGCGGGTTACCGAAAGCCCAGGGCGCCGTTTCGTTGTCCGTCCATCAGTTCGCAGGGCTTGTCTTTCGCGACAGTAGTCCTACGCAAAGAAGTGTCCAGTGGCCCATCAAAAGTTCGCCATCTGCATGAGTTTTATTAAAGTTGGCTGGGCTGCCGATGACTAAAAATGCGATATAAGTCATCTATTTACAGTGACTTATCGATTTTTTGGAAAATTCGAGGCCCGGTAGGCGAATTCGATCAAATACGCCTTGGGCGGCGATTTAAACCGCCGGGATGCCTGGGAGGGCTTTTTGTGGCAGGAGCCCAATCGTCATCGCAACCGCAGATTTCCGGACGATTTACGTCCTCGTCCGGCTGCTTGCCTGTCCCCCAACGCCGGCGGCGTTTGCTGCGCCAGCAGGCGGCTGAAGCGGTCGGCGCCCGGAACGAGCAGGTGATGAGAATCCAGAAAGTCGTCCTCGCCGATCCATTCGCGGCCGTTGATGAGGGCCACGGAAAACTCGTCGCTCAGCCCCTTGAGGAACGCGTCGATCTGGTCCCAGGCCCCAGGCGGATACCAACTGCGGAACTCGTCGCCTTCCGGCATGAGCACCAGTGCAACCGGCATGTCCTCGGCTCGGCAAATCTCGAGCATCTCTCGGAGAGCCTGGCACGATGGCCCGCCAAGCTCGAAGTCGGAAAGTTCAGCCGCATATTCGCGGCGCGCGGTGTTCAGCGCCGCTTGATATCGCTCTGGAGTCCTCACCTGCACCGGCATGGCATTCCAGCCTCGTTCGTCGAACTTGGCGAAGAGGTGGCTGCGTCCCTCGGACGGAACAAAGGCGGGAGAGATCGTTCGCATGATGGCGAAGCGGTGCGTATAAAAGGGCGTCCACCAGCCTCGCCACCACTCGCCAGAGAGTTGCCGTCCGGGAAAGGCGTCGCGAGTGTATCGCTCGATTAACGGTATATCGCGGCGCCAAATCCGATCGGCCGGGTACTGTTGGAACTCGTGGGGGGGAATCAGGCCCGACAGCACTGGCGCCAAGACTTCAATCATCGTAAGGTCGGGACGAATGCCTTCCGCGAGCAAACGCTTGAGGCAAACCAACTGCGTAAACGTCCCGGCGCCAGGCAGGCCGAAATTGTATGCGACGACTGGCTGTCGCTGCTGCCGCGTCATTTCTCGTTCGAGCGTCTCCGCATCGAGACCATGCACGGTCCGTGAACTGCCCAACATGACGACGAGCGGAGTGTCGGCGGGCGCCTGCGCAATCCGGCTTTTGAGTTGGTTTAACTTGTCGCCATACAGCGGATCTCTGAGTTGCGGCATCCAGGTTTCGATGGCCGCTGCTAGCCCCAGTTGCAAGATTGCGAAAACGGCGACCGCCGTTACCAGACTCTTTCGCCCCCAATCCGAGAGTCGCGATTTGTGGAGAGACATGCTTGCCCTGACTACGAATGGCGGATGGCCCTTGACGGGGGCGGAATCCTACCAGACTGGCAAACTTGGTCAAGCTCGCTCGACGCGCTCGCAACCGCCCGGACTTGAACTGGCTGGAGTCCGCCCCGCCCAGAATTGCCGCGTCTCGAAATACCCGACTTTTGAACTCAACTCCCGTCGCGGGCAACGTCGATCTAGCGAGGGTGGCTCTGAAGGTCCGCGCGGCAAATGGTGAAGTGAGGAGAGTTCGGCATGCCCCGAAGCGTGCGCAATCCGGGTTGGATGATTTTGCTGGCGGCATCTTGCATGCTATCGGCCGGCAACGCGGCCCCGGCGGCCGAAAAGCACCGCCTTGAGAGCAGCCGAAGGCCTGGCGATCTTACTGCGGTGCGAGTCGAGCTTGAGGTCGGCGGCGAGCTGAAAGTCGTGGCGGACGGCAAAGTCAAGCCGCTTAAAATGAACGTCATGGGCAAATTGGCCTACGAAGAGAAGCTGCTCGGCGTTCTTGCAGACAAGTCGGCTGGAATGCGATATGCCCGGCACTACGACCAGGCCGAGGCGAAAATCAACATCGAAAATGGCGAAATCCTGCCTCGATTGCGCGATGAGCGGAGACTGATCGTCGTCGACGCCGCCGCAGTTCAAACGCTGCTGTTCAGCCCGCAAGGACCGTTGACTCGCGAGGAATTGGATCTGCTGGATGTGCCTGGAAATAGCGTTTGGCTCGAAGAGTTGCTGCCCGCCAAACCTGTGGCGATCGGCGATCAATGGCGGCATAGCGATCAGTTGCTGGCTTCATTGTTAGGCTTGGACGCCGTGAGCCAATCGGACGTGACGAGTGAACTGAAAGCCATCGACGCCGAAAACGCCCGCTTCGAACTGTCGGGCGAAGTTCACGGCGCGATCGGCGGCGTGGCGACCGAAATCAGCCTCAAGGCCAAATACCGTTTTGATCGAAAACGGCGCCGCGTCGCCTGGGCCGGTCTGTTGGTCAAGGAAAAGCGTTCGGTCGGCCACGTGGCGACCGGCCTGGACGTCGTAGCGAAGATGCAGATCGCTTTGTCGCCCCGCGCCGAGCCGAAGCATTTGCCCGCGAGTCTGCTTAAGCGGATATCGCTCGACTCGCCGGCTCAGCCGACGACGCTCGAATGCCAGTCGCCGACCGGCAAATTCCGCTTTCAGCACAGCCGCGGCTGGCACGTGATGAACGATGCGAGCGAGGTGCTGACCATGCGTTACGTCGATCGAGGAGAACTGGTGGCCCAGTGCAACGTGTCGGCGCCGCCCGATGCCGAGCCTGGCAAAAGCCCGACGCTCGCCTCGTTTCAGCGTGAAATTCAAACCGGGCTCGATAAGAGTTTCGGCCAATTCATTCAAGCGTCGGAATCGGTCACTTCCGCGGGACACGTCGTCTATCGCGTCGTCGCCGAAGGCAAGGTCTCTGAATTGCCCATTCAATGGCGTTATTACTTGGTGGCCGACGACCAAGGGCGCCAGGCGATCTACGCCTTCACGCTCGAAAGCGAGCTGGCCGCGCAGCTCGGCGACGCCGACCAGGAACTGGTTTCCACGCTGGAGTTCGTCAAGAGGCCGGGCGGCTCAGGCCGGCCGACCCCGGTCGATGCGGCGACGCCCAAAGTCAGCAAAAAGGTGCAGGCAAAGCGCAGGTAGGAGCGGCCGCAAACTGCCTGACTCGCTGGCAACTTTTCTTTTCGCAAGCTGTTGGATAGGCTTCCTTGGAAAGAGGAGCCTGCCATGATCCGTCGCGCGATACGAGACGAAACAGGCGCTGAATGCTGGCTGCTCATTTCTCAGGTCGAGCACGCCCGCGTGAGCGGGTTGCTGGCCGAACGATGGGATCCAGCCCCATTTGATCGGCTCAATTGCCGCGAAGAGCTGCTGGCGGCCATTCGCCGCCACGACGACGGCTGGGCCGATTGGGAACGCACGGCCGGCGTCGACCCAGAATCGGGCCGCCCGCTGAGTTTTACGGAAATGCCGCTGGCCGAGTCCCTAGCGATTTGGCGAGCTTCGATCGCGTCCGCGGGCCGGCACGGCGACCTGGCCGGGCATGTAGTCAGCGCTCACTTTTGCAGTTTATTGCAGCGATTTTCGTCGAACTGGCGAAACGACCCGGCGAAAGCCGCCATTGCGGGCGAGTTTTTAGCCTGCCAGCAGGGATACCAGGCCGAATGCCTGAAGACATGGAGTCGACGGGCAAACGTTAGCGATGCCCCCGCAATCGCCGGAGCGGCCCTGAAGGTGCTCCAGGTCTTCGACGCGCTTAGCCTATGGCTCTGTTGCTCGGAGCACCCCCTTCCGGAAACGTTCGAATTGCCTGGGGGCTCAGCTACAACCATTCGCTCCGTCGCCCCCTCGGAGGCGGAGATTTCCCCCTGGCCCTTTGCGATGCCGAGGTTGGAAATCGAGGTGGCGGGCCGTTCGGTCCCCGCAATTCGCTATCGGAGCCGAGCGGACCTGGCGGTCTCTCCGGCCACGCAAGCCAAGCTTAAATGGGTGCTTCTAGGGGGTTTGGGTAAAAAAGCTTGACCGGCGGCGAAAAGTCCAAGTAGACTATAAAGTTCGGAGATTCTTCCTTTCCGCAAGTCGTCTGCAAAGGTTGGCACATGCGTGCAGTTTCTGGCAAATGGGGGCGCGTAACTGCCCTGACCGCAAGCATTGCGCTGGTCGCTGGCATCGTTCAGGCCCAGGCCCCTTCCGCGGGAAATCGTGCCAGCGGCAAGGCATCGACAGATACGGCCGGGCGTTTCCGCGCCCTCGCGCCAGGCGTCGAGATTACGATTCCTGCCGAGCAGGACTACGAAGCGGTTTCCAGCCGTCACGACTTGGTGGAAGTGCTCGCTTCCGATCCTGAATTCGGCGCCAGGCCCAAGGCCAACCGCACGTCGCCGGCCAAAGACGTCAAAGTCGCCCACGACGTCTGGACGCTTGAATTCACCTTCAAGCCAATGCGAATGATCGAGGTCGACGTGCCGTCGAAGCTGGGGCGATTCGACCGGAAACAGATCTGGTACCTGATTTACCGCGTCAAAAACAACGGCAAAGTGTTGCACCAAACCACCAGCGACGACGGCAAGGTGACGGTCGCCGAGATCGACGCGCCCGGCCCGATCCGCTTTGTGCCCGAATTCCGCCTGGAAAGCTGGGACACCGGCAAGGTCTACCCAGATCACATCATTCCCGTCGCGATTCCAGGAATCGAGAAGCGTGAAGACGCCGGCCGCCGCTTAGCGAACGTCAAGCAGGTGCTGCCCGAGAATCCCTCGCGGCTGTTCAACACGATCGAGATGGAACGGGAGATTCCCGCCAGCCCTGAAGGCCAGGATCTTGGCTTTTGGGGCGTCGCCACCTGGGAAGACATCGACCCGAGCACCGACCACTTTTCGGTCTACATCCGGGGGTTGACCAACGCCTATCGTTGGGAAGACGCCCAGCAAGGCGACCCTCCGGGCTATGTGTTCAAAGCGGGCGATCCACCGGGCAAAGGACGCCGATTGCTGCAGAAGACGCTTCGACTCAATTTCTGGCGTCCCAGCGACAAGTATTACGAGCACGAGGACGAAATCCGCTACGGCTTCTTCGAAGAATCGGGCGACGAACGCTTCAATTTGAAGCCGGAAGAGAAGGTTGACTATCTCTGGGTTTATCGCTAAACATTAGGATTCGCCGCTGGCACGGGCGGCGTGACAGGTTTCGAGACGCAGAACAATTCGTAAGTCAGGCTTTCCAGCCTGAATTTTGTCAGGCTGGAAAGCCTGACCTACGGCTGGTGCAGCATAGCGGAGATTTTCGACCATGGCGCATAAAAAGGGACAAGGCTCCAGCCGCAATGGACGTGATTCGAACGGCCAGCGTCGCGGCGTCAAGCGGTTCGGCGGCCAGCAAGTCTGGGCCGGCAATATCCTGGTCCGCCAGGTCGGCAACCGCTTCTTTCCCGGCAAAGGGGTCGGGCAGGGCAACGACTACACCTTGTTCGCACTGGTCGACGGTTACGTCAAATTCGATCGCGGCGGCCGCCGCGTCAATATTGTCGACGCCGTCTAACGGGCGGCCAAAAACAAAAAGGTGTCAGGAACCCTTTTTGAGAAAACAACGGCGGCGTGGACGCCAATCGACGAGGCAAAAAGGGTTCCTGACACCTTTTTGTGCGGCTTTTCTCCCGATGTTCGTCGACCGCGTAAAAATTCAGGTGCAGGGCGGCCAAGGCGGCAAGGGGTGCGTCAGCTTCCGGCGCGAGAAATACATTCCGCGCGGCGGTCCTGACGGCGGCGACGGCGGCGATGGCGGCAGCGTAATCATTTTGGCCGAGGCCGGCGTCGACAGCCTAGCCTCGCTCTCTCAGCGCAAGCATTGGCGGGCCGCTTCGGGCGAGCCCGGCAGCGGCGCCAACCGCCACGGCAAAAGCGCCCAGGATCTCATCATTCGCGTCCCGCCGGGCACGACCGTCGTCGATGAACCTGGCGGATTCATCCTGAAGGATTTGGCGCGCGCGGGCGATCGGGTGATTTCCGCGCAGGGCGGACGCGGCGGCAAAGGCAACTTGCGGTTCAAAACTTCGACGAATCGCGCGCCGCGTGAGAGCACTCCCGGCGAACCGGGTGAAACTCGCGAGATCGTGCTCGAATTGAAAGTCATCGCCGACGTCGGGCTGATCGGCAAACCGAACGCCGGCAAGAGTACGCTGTTGAGTCGCTTGTCGCGAGCCCAGCCTGAGATCGCCGACTACCCGTTCACAACCAAATTCCCCAATCTCGGCCAGGTGCAAATCGATTTCGAGCGGAGTTTCATTCTGGCCGATATTCCGGGGCTGATCGAAGGGGCGCACGCTGGCCACGGCTTGGGGCACGAATTCTTGCGGCACATTCAGCGGGCCGGAATCCTGGTGCACCTGGTGGAACCGCAGCCGATGGACGGCAGCGAGCCGCTGGCCAACTATCACGCGATCCGCGACGAGTTGAAGCTCTACGACCCGGCCTTGGTCGAGCGACCGGAAATCGTCGTCGTCTCGAAGGCGGAACTGCCCGCCGCGATGGACGTGCAACAACGCCTGAGCGAGGATCTCAAGCGCGAGGTGTTGGCAATTTCAGCCGTCACGGGCGTCGGGCTCGACAAGTTGCTGTACGCGATCGCGCGCGAACTCGAGACGCGGCGGCTTGCCGTCGCCGCTGAATGAAACGGGGCCGGATTCCACCGTATGACAAGCTCGATTCGCTTTCCCTTGGTGGCCGTCGATATCGGCAACAGTCGCATCAAATTGGGCCTGTTCGCCTCGCCGCCCGACGCAGCCGCAGCCGGTCTGCCCGCGCCCTCGCAAACGCTCGCTCTGGAGCCTGAGCCCGAACGGTTTCACGAAATCGCGGCCTGGCTAGGGCCGGCGATGCCGCCACACACCGTTACATGGTGGATCGGCAGCGTGCAGCGAAACGTCACGGTGCGGTTGGTCGATTGGCTGCGTCAAGCAGACGTCTCCCAGATGATGCTGCTCTCGGCCAGCGATTTGCCTCTGGCGGTTCGCCTGCCTCGGCCCGATATGGTGGGCGTCGATCGGCTTCTGGGGGCTGTGGCCGCCAATCGCCTCCGGACCGACGGTCAGGGGGCGATCGTCGTCGATTTGGGTACGGCCATCACCGTCGACCTGGTGTCGTCGAACGGCGAATTTCTTGGGGGCGCCATCTTGCCGGGCATCGGCATTTCGGCCAGGGCGCTCAACCAGTTCACCGACTTGTTGCCGCTGGTAAAAATGCACGAATTGGCCGAACCGCCGCCGGCCCTGGGTTCGAACACGATCGAAGCGATGTGCTCGGGCTTGTATTGGGGCGCCGTCGGCGGGGTCAAGCAATTGATCGAGTTGCTCGGCGGTTCGATCACCGGCGAGCCGGCTATTTTTCTGACGGGCGGCGCTGCTCCGGCCGTGGCAGGGCTCCTCTCGCAGTCGGCTCGCTACGAACCGCATTTGACCTTGGCTGGCATCGCATTGGCGGCGGCGCAATGATTGGCGTCTGCCGGGCGGTGGTGCTCACCCCTGCGGGACGCGGAGCCGTCGCCACCGTGCTGGTGGAAGGCCCCGCGGCCGCACGGCTCGTGGGCCGTTTCTTCGCTTCGGCGAGCGGAAAGCCGCTGGAAAGACATCGGCTGGGAAGCATCGCCTTCGGCCGCTGGCATTCGGCCGCCGGCGAAGAGTTGGTCGTATCCCGGCGGTCGGTCGAACAGGTGGAGATCCATTGCCACGGCGGCCAGGCCGCGGTCGCCGCAGTGCTCGAAGCCCTCGAAACCGCCGGCTGCACGGCGCAACCCTGGACCGAGTGGATCGCGGAGCGCGGCGGCGATCGCATTCAGTCGCAAGCCGTCGAAGCCCTGTCTCGCGCAGCGACCGATCGCACGGCGGCCATTTTACTCGATCAATTCAACGGCGCGCTCGCCGCGGCGATCGAAGCGATGCTACGCTTGCTTGCCCGAAGCGATGCCGCAAGCCTTGCCGCGGCCCAGGCGGCGCTCAACGCGCTCCAAGCGAACATCGCCGTCGGCCGCCATTTGATGGCGCCGTTTAGCGTCGTGCTGGCCGGCCGACCCAACGTGGGCAAGAGCAGCCTGATTAACGCAATTGTGGGCTATCGCCGCTCGATCGTCTTCGACCAGCCGGGTACGACCCGCGACGTAGTCACGGCCGCCACGGCGCTAGACGGCTGGCCGGTCGAACTCGCCGATACGGCCGGTTTGCGCGTTGGCGAAGATTTGCTCGAACAAGAGGGCGTATCGCGAGCCGAAATGAGCCTGGCGGCGGCCGACTTGCGAGTGCTGGTTTTCGACCGTTCGCGCGCCTGGTCCGCCGAGGATCAGGAGTTGCATGAAGCGTGGCCTGATGCCGTCGTAGTCCATCATAAAGCCGATTTACCCGCGGTCGGCAGGCCTGCTCGCCCCCCTGGCATCAGTACGAGCGTTTTGACGTCGACCGGCGTCGATGCGTTGATCGGCGCCGTGGTCGCCCGGCTGGCGCCCGCTCCCCCGGCGCCGGGGTCGGCAGTGCCCTTTGACGAATCGCACTTTCAAGCGATCTTGCTCGCTGCAGAATCGCTGGCTCGCGGGGAATCGGCGGGCGCCGCCCTGGCTTTGCAATCCCTCTTGTAAGATGGCTACGGGTTGGATCGCGCAGGGGGCAGCAAGCGAGCCCTCTTTCCCAAACCACGAAGTCTTTGGAGTTTGCCGCTTTCGCCTGTTCGCACGTCGATTGAGATCGCCGACGTAAATGGTCGAAAGTAGGGGTTCGGGCGGTTGATTCTGTAGGGAGCGCCCTCTGTGGCGTTCCGGAAAGCATGAATCGACGCGATTTCCGCACTCCTCGGCACGCCACAGAGGGCGTGCCCTACGGACTGCACTCCGAACGTGGACTTACGCCCGACTTAAGTTTGCCAACCTGGAGAGCCGTATAGACGCCGCGGCCCGTCTCGATATACTTGCCGAGCTTGCGGATTTCCGCGGTGTTCAAGGAGGAACACGCTATGCACTTCATCGCCCGCGGCCTGATTGCCTTCGGCGCCTTATCTCTGTGTATTGCGATCGGCCGGGGACAATCGCCCGACGACGGCGAAGCGGCCGATGACGTCGTTTTTGTTTCCGACGCGCCGGCGGATGCCGTCGCCGATCCATCCCCGCCAGGCGGCGCCGCGAAGATCGAGCCTTTCGAGTTCGACGGCATCCAGCCGGGAGGCTCGACGATGGCGGCGGTTCGCCAGATCTGGGGCGAACCGCTGCGAACACGGCGAGATTCCGCATTGACGATGCACGAATATGCTCGCGAACCTTTCGAACAGGTCGAGGTGGCTATCGCGGATGAAAAGGTGCAGTCGATCGTCGTCCGCTTGCGCGAACGCTTCTCCCAGCGGGAAGTCGCCGAGCAACTGCAAGTGGGGGAATTCGAGCCGGTCTCGATTTTTGACCGCACGGGCGTCTGCCGCGAAAAAGTCTACCCCGAGCGGGGCGTGGCGCTGCGGTCGCTGGGCGACGCCAAGTCCGGCGAAGCCCCCGAGACGTTCCAGGTTATGGAAATCGCCTTCGGCGAGATTCAATCGCAGCTTTTCTTGCTGCGAGCCCAGTCGCGCTTGGGGCGCGATGAACGCGGCGCCTTGGACGATCTCGATTACGCACTCGCGCTAGAGCCCCGTGATGCCGCGGCATTGACAATGAAAGCCAAGATTTTGGCTGGGGCTGGGCGTATCGAGGACGCAATGCATGCGATCGAGTCTGCGCTGGCGCCTTCGTCGCGCAACCCCGAGTTGCGGTTGCTGCGAGCCGAATTGCTGGCGAAGGTCGGCAATCACGACGAAGCCATCGCCGAAACGCAGGAGCTGCTTTCGCAAACAGCCAGGCCGGCTGCCTTTCGAGCGCGCATGTTGGTGCAGTTGGGACGCTTGCTGGCCGAGGGGCCAACGCCCGATTTTAGAGAGCCGATCGCCTTTTATCAGCAGGCCATCAAGCTGGTCGAACCCTTAGTGGACGATCCGCAGGCCGACGTGCGGCGCGAGGCGAACGAAACGCTCGTCGAGGCTCATCTGCAGATGGCTTATTCGATCGCCTGGGGACGCTGGAAAATGAAAGAGGAAGCCGTCGCCCGCTGGCTCCAGCGGGCCGATTCGCTCGCCGACGGGGCCGTCGAAAGCGGCGACTTAGGCGCCGATTACCAGCTTCGCGTTTGCCAAATGGCGTTGGCGGCCCACGTAGGCGCCCAAGGATTGCTCGACCCGGCGCCCTGGGCCGAGCAAACGCTGGAAACAGGCCGAGTGCTCGTGGGGCAGGCGAGCGACCTGCTCTGCCGCCAGCGGTTGCAGTGGCAGCTTGGCTTGGCTTGTCACGACGCACTGCAAGCGTTCGAGATGCGGCAGCAATTCGACGAGGCGTTGCGGTACGGCAAGCTGGCGGTCGCCTACCTCGAACAAGGTCGGCCCGGCCGCGAAGAAACCAGCGGCGAGACCTTGATGTTCGGCCGCCTTTATTACCGGCTCGGCACGCTGCACGCCCGGCGCCTGGGCGAACATCGAGCGGCCGTGACCTGGTACGAGCGGGCGCTGCCGCTCGTCGAACGCGCCGGCGACGCCGAACCCAGCCGGCGCGGCGAAGAATGGGTGACGGCGGCCATCTCGTATTGGAACGTACGTCAGCGAGACAAGGCGCTAGCCATGACGGCCCGCGGCATCGAGCTGCTAGAAAAAGCGGTCGAGCGTGGCGACGTCGACAAGGCTCTGCTGGCCGTTCCATACGCCAATCTGGCAGCCATGCACGAACAGCTCGGCGACCGCGTGCAAGCGGCTAGCTACTCGGAGCAGGCCGCCCGCGCCAAGACCGAAACGGCCGCCGTTAAATAAAAAATTGACAAGGCGCCAGTGAATCGCCGAGGGGGTGGCTGGCGGCTGAGCGAAGCGATGCCCCAGACGACTGGGGCTTCGCCCTCGTTGTTCTACACAAGTCAGACGCCAGCATCTCGACCGTTGTGAGAGGGCGTGGATGCTGCATTTTTATGTAGCCCAGGCATTTATGCCTGGGATCCGCAAACCGTTTCAGTCCCGCCCCCGATTGGCGCCTCGCGGCCGCCATCGGCGGCCGCGAGGCGCCAATCGGGAAAAACGGGCGCGCGTTGAACGAATTCCCAGGCATAAATGCCTGGGCTACGCAAAAGGTTGTGGCCGAAGGCGATCTCGGAAATCCAGCGGATAAGATGTGTAGAACAACGAGGGCTTCGCCAAGGCTCAGCCACCAGCCACCCCGTCATTAACCAAAGCTTGACAAAGCACCAGGGTCGCGCCGCACGTCGTCGCCCCTGCACGAGTCGTTGCAGCCCGCGGCGGGCGTGGGCTATCCTGTGGCTGGTTTCGAATTTGCAGCCGCGGCGGCGGCGACCGCTGTTCGAGGCCCTCACGGAGCCAGCATGGATATCGAGCCGCCGGACGAATTCAACCAACTGCTCATCGAGCGCACCGGCCGCTCGCAGTGGACCAATCCCGTTGCCGAGGGCCGATACAATCTCGTGGCGATCGGCGGAGGCACGGCGGGTTTGATCTCGGCGCTCGGCACGGCCGGCTTGGGCGGGCGGGCGGCCATTATCGAGCGCCATCGGCTCGGCGGCGATTGCTTGAATTATGGCTGCGTGCCCAGCAAGGCCCTGTTGGCCGCGGCCCGGGCCGTGCATCAACTGTCGCTCGGCCAGCGTTTCGGCTTCCGGCTGGCCGAACCGCCACAGGTCGATTTTCCGGCGATCATGGAGCGGATGCGGCGCCTACGCGCCGAACTCAGCCGGCACGATGCCGCCGAACGACTGCGATCGCGAGGCGTCGACGTGTTCTTCGGCCAGGCGGCTTTCACCGGGCCGGACGCGATCGAAGTCGAAGGGCAGACGCTGCGCTTCCGCCGGGCGGTGATCGCCACCGGCAGTCAGCCGGCCGTGCCGCCGATCGAAAACCTGGGTGAAGTCGGTTATCTCACGAACCAGACGATTTTTTCGCTCACCGAACTGCCGCGCCGCTTGATCGTGCTCGGCGGCGGGCCGGTCGGCTGCGAACTGGCTCAGGCCTTTCGCCGCTTCGGCAGCGAAGTTCACTTGATCGATCACGGCGGTTCGCTGTTGAAAAAAGAATCGCCCGAAGCGGCCCGCATCGTTCAATCGCAGTTCGAGCGTGAAGGCATCGTGCTGCACTTCGGCTGGCAGGCCCAATGCGCCGAGAAGATGGGCGGCTCGAAAAGCCTGGTCCTCGAGCGCAACGGCGAAAAGAAGAAGCTGATCGGCGATGCGATTCTCGTCGCCGCCGGTCGCAAGCCGCAGATCGACGGCTTGGGCTTGGACGCGGCAGGCGTGAATTACTCGCAGCGCGGCGTCGAAGTCAACGACCGGCTGCAAACTTCCAATCCGGCGGTGTTCGCGGCGGGCGACGTTTGTTCGCACTATCGCTTCACGCACGCCGCCGACGCCATGGCTCGGCTGTGCCTGCAAAACGCCCTGTTTTTCGGACGCAAGAAGCTCAGCGCGCTGCACATCCCACGCTGCACCTACACCGACCCCGAAATCGCTCACGTCGGACTGACCGATGCCGAGGCCGCCCGGCAGGAGATCGAATTCGAAACGTATCGCGTCGAGTTGTCCGAAGTCGATCGCGCGGTGTTGGACGGCGAAGAGCAAGGCTTCGCGATCGTCCGCGCCCGTCGCGGGCGCGTCGTCGGAGCAACGATCGTGGCCCAGCACGCAGGGGAGATGATCGGCGAAATCGGACTTTTGATGTCAAATCGCCTCTCGCTCTCCGCGCTGGCCCGCACGATTCATTGCTATCCGACGCAGGTCGAGGCGCTCAAGAGAATCGGCGACGAATACTTGCGCAGCCGTTTCACCCCGCTGGCGGCCCGCTTGACCGAGAAATGGCTGGCCTGGCGGCGCTAAACGGCGCACGGCTCTTGAGGTATACTTAGGCAAGTCCCCGCCCAGGAGCCGTTGCCCCCGATATGCTTTCCTCGTCCACCGAACTGGCCCATCTCGAACTGCTGGCTGACGTCGATGCGTTGATCGCAGATCTGAAGTCTTGGGCCGAACAGGCGCCCGATTGGCCTCCGGCTCGCCAGGCGCGAGCGCTCGTGCGGCGGCTGGCCGAGCGGACCGACACGCTGCGCGTGCGGCTCGACGCGCCGTTGGTCGTGGCCACGATGGGCGGCACCGGCGCCGGAAAAAGCTCGCTGGTCAATGCGCTCGTCGGCGGCGAAGTCACGCGGGTCGGCCGTCAGCGGCCGACGACCGTGCAGCCGACGCTCATCTGCCGGCCCGACCTGTCGCCCGAACAACTCGGCATCGCTCCCGACAGCGTGTCGCTGGTGCAGCGAGACGCTCCGGCGCTGCGCGACCTGGTGATTATCGACTGCCCCGACCCCGACACCACCGAGGACGTCGAGTCGCCCGGCACGAACCTGGCCCGGCTCCGCGAACTGCTGCCCCACTGCGACGTGTTGCTGGTAGTCTCGACGCAGCAGAAGTATCGCAGCGCCCGGGTGAACGAGGAACTGGCCGCCGCCGCGCCCGGCGCGCGGCTGGTGTTCGTGCAAACGCACGCCGACACCGACGACGACATCCGCGAAGATTGGCGCCAGATGCTTTCGGACGAATACGCCACCGGCGAGCTGTTCTTCGTCGATACGCTGTCGGCCCTGGTCGACGCCAAGGCCGGCTTGCAGCCGCGCGGCGAGTTCGCGCGGTTGATCGACTTTCTGGCCCATGCCCTGACCGGCACGGCCGCCAAGCGCATCCGCCGGGCGAACTTTTTGGATCTGGCCAGCCAGACCTTGAACGCCTGCCGCGAGCGCATCGCCGCGGCGTTGCCGGCCGTCGAACAACTCGAAGCCGGCATCACCGAGCAACGCGGGCGGCTGGCCGTAAAGCTTGCCGGGCAAATGCGCGAGGAGCTGCTCGCCAGCCGGCGGCTGTGGGAGAATCGCCTGCTGGGCGAGGTCGCCGCGCATTGGGGCTTCAGTCCGTTTTCAGGGCTATTGCGGCTCTACCAGGGCTTGGGCGGTTTGCTCTCCAGCGCCGCCTTGCTTCGGGCCCGAACGCCGGCCCAACTGGCCCTCTGGGGCGCCCTGGAAGGCGGCCGTCGCTGGCGGAGCCGCCGCCAAAAATCGCAAGCCGAGACGGCCACGGCCCGCGCCGCGGCCCTGGGCTGGGACGAAGGCGAGCTGCGCACCGCGGCGATCATCGTCGAAGGCTACGCCGCCGAAGCCGGGCTATCGCGCGACGAAACGCAACTGCCAAAGGTCGAACGCGAAGCCGCCGCGGCGGGCGCCTCGCTCGTGGCCTCGGCCTCGGCCGAATTGCAATCGCTCGTCGGCCGCCTGGCAACGCGGCACACGCCGCCTTGGGTCCGCTGGCGTTATGAAATCGCTCTGGGCGCGATGCTTATCGTGCTGTTCTACCGCTTCGGGCAAAACTACTTTATCGATTCCTGGCTGGCGGTCCCCTTGGGCTGGTCGCAGCAGGCCCAGCCGGTGCTGGGAACCGACTTCTTTCTCTCGTCGGCCGTCGTGCTGTTGCTCTGGTGCGGGCTGCTGTTGTGGCTGTTCGCCTCTCGGCTGCGGCGCGGCGTGGGGGCCGAAATCGAAGAGCTCAGCTCGCGCTGGAACAACCCTGCGCTTGTATCGGCGGTCTTCGCTGGCCTCGACAGCCGCTGCCGGGCGATTCGCCATTACCGGCAAGAATTGGATCGTCTCGAACAGCGCATCGCCGACATGCAACATCGGCTGACTTTGCCCGAGATGCGGCTGGGACATCGCATCGGCTAGCGCGGATGATCTCCGAGCCCGTTAAATCGCGTACGATTGCGAGCAAGCCGCAGGGACGATAAGTTCGGCTTGCCAGGCGGTCTAAACGTGAAGCCGTTCGAGGTCTGGCGCGCGGCGTGAAAGCGAAAAATCATGATTTATACTACCCACCAGGTGATAAGCCGCCAGTCCGCCGAGAAAGGCCCAAATTCTCGGCCCGCAGGCCAAGACGCCCCTGGCGATGATTTATCAAAAAGCGCCGAATCGGGCCTGAACCGAGCGTCCAGCGGGCATAAAATGCCCTATTTTTGCTGCCGCCCGAGCTGCCCGCGAAGAGCGAAACCCCTTGTTTTCTCGAGCATCTCGCGCTTTCGCCGCCCGTTCGGACGCGCGCCGCGCGCGGAGATATAAATGATTCGGCCGAAATATAAATTATCGCGGCGAGAACGAGCGGAAAAACTCCGTGCTGCAAATCCCTCTCTCTGCGAGAGGTTAAAAACGTAAGCTAGCAAAAAGCCTTTAACTGAAAGAATTCATGCACGAAGCGTTTATGCGGCTGGCCTACCTGGAGGCCCAGCAAGCCCTGGAAGAAGACGAAGTGCCGGTCGGCGCCGTGATCGTGCATGGCGAGCGGGTCATCGCCTCGGCGCACAATCAGCGCGAGCAGTTGCGCGACCCGACGGCGCATGCCGAAATGATTGCTATCACCCAGGCCGCCGAATCGCTCGGCAGTTGGCGGCTCGACGAGTGCCTGCTCTACGTGACGCTCGAACCTTGCCCGATGTGCGCCGGCGCGATCCTGCAAGCCCGCATCCCCTGGGTGATTTATGGCACGCCCGACCCCAAAGCAGGCGCCGTCCACACGCTCTATCAATTGCTGGCCGATCCGCGGCTGAACCACCGCTGCCAGACGGTCAGCGGCGTGCTGGCCGGGCCGTGCGGCGAGATTCTGTCCCGGTTTTTTCAGAAGAAGCGATCGTTGGGCAAGAAGTGATCGCTCGCGTCGCCGCAAGCGGCCATTTACAATAGCCGCAAGCTTGCCCGCCGGGTGGCAAGGGTTGCGGCGTGTTCTTCATTGGAAAGGATCGTGATCTATGGCTTCGCTCGATCGTCGTGCCTTTCTTGGCTCAACCGCCGCCTTGGCTTCGCTCTCGGGGATGGCCGCGGCCGCCGAATCTCAGGAATCCGCGTCGCTGGGCAAGACTCCGCACACCAAGTTCGCGGCGAACATCGAAATGTGGTGGACCAAGCTCGACTTTCTCGACCGCATCCGCGCGGCGGCTTCGTTCGGCTATCCGGCCTTTGAATTCTGGCCCTGGCGCAACCGTGATATTGAAGCGATCGCCAAGCTGTCGCGAGAGTTGGGCATCGCCGTGGCTCAGTTCACGGCCTGGGGCTTCACGCCGGGCGTGAACGATCCCAAGAACCACGATGCCGTGGTCAAGGAGATCGAAGCAAGCTGCCAGACGGCCAAGAAGCTTAACTGCAAGAAGATGTGCGTGGTCGGCGGCAACGATCAGCCCGGCATGACGCAAGCGGAGATGCACGCCAACATCATCAAGGCCCTGAAGCGCGCGGCGCCGATAGCCGAAGACTACGACGTGATGCTGATCCTCGAACCGATGAACATCCGCGTCGACCACAAGGGACACTGTCTGTACGGCAGCCCGGCCGCCGTGAAGATCTGCCGCGAAGTCGGCTCGACGCACGTCAAAATCAATTGGGACTTATATCACATGCAGATCAGCGAGGGCGACCTGTGCGGCCATCTGAAAGAGGGCTTCGACCAGGTCGGCTATCTGCAACTGGCCGATCACCCGGGCCGCAACGAGCCGGGGACCGGAGAAGTCCATTACAACCGCGTGCTCAAGCAAGCTTACGAGTTGGGCTATCGCGACTTCGTCGGCCTGGAATGCCGCCCCAAGACGACCGAGTTGGCCGCGGCCCAAGGCGTAGCTGCGGCCGATGTCTGGTGAGCCGCTGTTTGGCGAACAGCGCGGCGATGCAAGTTTGCTGGAAATCGATCTTGACGCCGCCGTCAAACGCTTCTAGCCTTCGCAATCCAAGTCGGCGTGCAAGAGGCATCTCTCGTAGGCATTTCCCTGGATGGCGTTCGCCAAACTAACGGGCCCGTCGCGGCGGCATCGCGCGGTCACGGCAACATGGTTCGCCTTGTTGCTCGCAGTCGGGTGCGCGCGCTGGCATTCCGGCGGCAAATTCGAATTGCCCCCGCTGCAAGGTGCGCCCGGCAGCGTGGCGATGGAGATTCGCTTCGTCGAGTTCCCGTTTGGCCAGCCGGATCTCAATGCTCCGCTGTGGGCCCAAATCGACGAGCAACAACTGCCGCCTGAAGTGCGCAAACGGCTTGACGCCAATGGCTTTCGCGCAGGGGTAGTCGGCGGGCAAATTCCCGCGGCCCTGGAACGCAGGTTAGCCCCGCAGGAGGAAGCCCAAGAAGCGCCGGCGGATCCCAACGAGGTCGACGTGCGAAAGAAGCCTGCCGTCTGGGGATCGTTCAAACAGTGGCGCCTAGGCGACCCGTTCAAAGTCATCGTTGCCGGCGAGAAGGAGCGTCTGCCGCAACTGACGGTGCTCATCCGTGACGACGAGGGCGAAGTTCAAGGAGAAACATTCAAGCAAGTTCAGGGCTACTTCGAGGGCAAGGCCTTTGCCGAGCCCGACGGCCGCGTGCGGCTCGAACTCGTGCCGCAGGTCGAGCACGGAGAGGCCCAGCCGCAGTACGCGCACAGCCGCGACGGCATTTATCAAGTCGAATATTCGCCGCCGCACGAAATCTACCAGGCACTGGCCTTCGCCGCGAAGTTGCTGCCCGGCCAAACGCTCGTGCTCGGCGGCGTGCTCGATCGGCCGGGCAGCCTCGGCTACCAGTATTTCACCGAAGAGTTCTCAGGACGTCTGACGCAGAAGCTGATCCTGATTCGCCTCGTGGGCGGGGCCACGCCCGACGCCGCCGCCTTGCCGACCGAGGCGGCTGTCGCCGACTAACCTGAGTCCCTCTCCCAAAGGGAGAGGGGGACGATGCACTCGCCCGCCGGGCCAGGTTTAGCTTCGCACGGCGGCCAGCGCGTTGCGCACGGCTTCGAGCTGGCCGGCCGAACCGAGCATCTGGTTCTTGTGCGTGATGAAAGCGGCGTACTCGGCCATGAACGGCTTGCCGCTGGTGCGCAGGTCGAAATCGGCCGGCTTGTCGCGGAACGTCTCGCGGAGCACCGCGCACCACACCAACCGTCCGTCGGTGTCGATGTTGACCTTGGTCACGCCGAGCTTGGCCGCCGGTAGATAATCCTTTTCCGGAACGCCGCTGGTGGAAGGCAGCTTGCCGCCGGCGTGGTTGATGCGGTCGACGTACTCTTTCGGCACGCTGCTCGATCCGTGCATCACCAAGGGATACCCAGGCAGCCGCTTTTGAATCTCGGCGATGCGGTCGAAGTGCAGGCCCTGCGTACCCGTGAATTTGTAAGCGCCGTGCGAGGCGCCGATGGCCACTGCCAGCGAATCGCAGCCGCTGCGTTCGACGAACTCGACCGCTTCGTCCGGATCGGTCAGGCAGGCATGCTCGGCCGACACCGCGATGTCTTCTTCGACGCCGCCCAACATGCCCAATTCCGCCTCGACCGAGATTCCCCGCTCGTGCGCTCGCTCGACGACGCGGCGCGTGATGGCGATGTTCTCGTCGAACGTCTCGTGCGAGGCGTCGATCATCACCGACGAATAGAAGCCGCTGTCGATGCACTCATAGGCGACCTCTTCGGTGCCGTGGTCCAAGTGGACGGCGAAAATCGCTTCCGGGAACACCTCCTCGGCCGTACGAATCATCGCTTCCAGGAACCGCTTATCGGTATAACCGCGGGCGCCTCGCGAAAGCTGGATAATAAACGGAGCGCTGCGGACCGGATCGGTCGGCTCGTCGTTCGAGCCTTTTTTCGCCAAGTTGCCGCGGAACAGCCCGATGGTTTGTTCCAGGTTGTTGATGTTATAGGCCCCGACGGCGTACTTTCCGTAGGCTTGTTCGAACAGGTCTTTGGTCGTGACGATCACAGCAACGGCTCCGAGCTAAAAGTGGAACTATTTCCCTCGCCCTTTAGGAGGAGGGTTAGGGTTTCAACACGTCCCCTCTCCCTTTGGGAGAGGGTTAGGGTGAGGGCGGAAGCGCCAAAGCAAGTTTCCCTCGCCCCGGCCCTCTTCCAAAAGGAGAGGGAGGTAGCTTCCGCCTACGGATAAGCGGACAATTCTAGCTTACCGTTCGGCCCAATCCAAGGTGCGGATAACGGGCCTTTTGCCAGCGTCCCAGCGCTCGCAGAAGGCCACTCGGTCTTCCACAATCCCGGCCTAGCCAGTGCTGGCTAAAGGCTCTCGGATAGCCCGGCCGAAGCTGTGTCCTCGAGAGCTGCGCGTTACAATCAGACGGATAGGCAGACGATCGGCCGGCAACCTTTCTGTTTCAACTCCATGATAGATGCTATGACCGCCATTTCAGTTAGGGATGGCAGGAGACTGGAATGGAAACAAAAACGCACAGTGACGGCCATTCCGGCTCGCCCAGCGGCGAATCGCCGGTGGCGGCAATTCGCAAGTATCGCCGTTTTTTCCAATTCACGGTGCGGCAGATGCTGCTGCTCTTCGTGCTCGTCACGATTCTTTTCTCTCTCGCGGCGCCCAGAATTCGTTGGTCCTTTCACGTCTGGCGGATTCAGGAAGCCAGCCGCAAGCGCGAGGCGGCTGAAAACGATCTCCGCACTGCCCTACGTATGAACAATGTCGCTCTTGCCCGGCAATCGCTAGAGGCAGGAGCAGATCCCAATCTGATTCCTACCACGCGCCCTTGGAGCCCGACTGCACCTATTAACGGCTTATCGTCATTGCGTACGTGCATCGCGAACGGCCAGATCGAGATGATGGAGCTGCTTCTCGAATTCGGAGCGGACATTGAACGAATCGAACGAATTGCAGGAGCATCTTCAAGCCCAATTCTTTCCGGACCCCCCCTGTTTGCCTCGCTCGGCTGCGACCAACCCGCCGAAGTCCGCGCGAAGATGGTTCGGCTGCTCGTCGGACGGGGCGCGAATCCTCGAAGGCTTTCCACCGCAGGGTGGAGCGCGATGGATATGGCGTTCGAAGTGTCTGACGCGCAAATGGGCGACCTGTTGCGGGAATATGGCCTGCCGTACGGCCCGCGAGAAATGGCTGCCTTCAATCGCCTCGACGCACTCAAAGCCGCGGTCCAAGAGAAGCCCGAGCTGCTTCAACGTCGCTTTCATAGCGCCTATGCGGGCCTTGGCCCCACCTTGCTTGGCATCGCGCTGCGCCGAGGCTATCGCGAGATGTCGCTGTTTCTGATCGAATCGGGGGCGCCGTTGGACGTGGTGGAAGGCATTGGTTTTACAATGCTGCACGAGGCGGCTCGCGGTGGCGATCCGCAATTGATCCGGCTTCTCGCCCAGCGCGGGCTGGATGTGAACGCCACGGACGATTGGTCTGACACTACGTTGTGCGATATCGCCTGGAACGGCAAGCCGGAGGCGGTTGCGGCGCTCGTGGAACTAGGGGCCGACGTGAACTGGCAGGGCGTCAACGGCCGCGCGCCTCTGCACCACGCGGTACAGAACGACCGTCTCGACGTCGTGCGGATGTTGCTTGCAGCCGGCGCGGCCCCGTCGCTTCCCGATAGCAAAGGCGAAACCCCTTTGGACCTGGCGCAGAGCCGGAATCCGGAAATGGCAAAGCTCTTAGAGCAGGCGGCGAGCACGAAACGGACGGCAGTTCACGATTAGCCTGGGCAACAATTGACCTATCGAGGTCCGGCGCCCCTGCGCCAGGCCATTGAAGAAGTAGTTCCGCCGCCGCCCCCTTACCGCTCCTCCCAATCCAGCACCCGGCTGACGGCCTTTTGCCAACGGTGATAAAGCGCATCGCGGCGCTCGGCGGGCATATTCGGAACGAACTGACGATCGAGGGCCCAGTTCCGCGCCACGTCGCCCGGGTCTTGCCAATAGCCGACGGCCAATCCGGCCAGATACGCGGCGCCGAGCGCGGTGGTTTCCGAAACGGCCGGCCGCTTGACGGTCACGCCCAACAGATCGGCCTGGAACTGCATCAAGGCGTTGTTGACGCTGGCGCCGCTTCAAGCCGGCTGTCTGACCGCCTTCGACTCTTCGAGGAGCTTGCGAGCGACGTCGAGAATGAAGTTTACGGCCTTGGCGTCGATGATCGGCGTGGTGAATCCATGCACGATGGCGCTCCTCGCTTGGAACAGCCCCTCCAGGTCACGGAAGACGCTGTTCGAGAGCAGGCCCGCCGACAAAAGTTCGTTCATCATTGTCCTTGGCGAGCTTCCCCAGCCCGCTTCCTCGCCTTCTGCCTGGAGCCGACGGCGCATGGCGGCCTCCAGCACGGACCAGGCAAGGACCAGGGCCTGCTGGTTGACATTTGCAGCGAGCAACCGTTGGACGGTGTCAAACTGATGGCGGAAATCTTCCTCGGACGGCTCCTTGGCGTCCCGCTTTTCGGGCGGCTCGGCCTCGTCATTCGGACCGAGCACGATGACATCGAAGCGCCATCCCGACTGCTTCTCCGTAGTCTCAGCGTACCTAGTGACGTCCGGGTCGGCTTCGAGTTCTTTGGGGGTTTTCTTCGCAGACACGAGAGCCGAACCATCGGCCCGCCGTGCCACGATTTCCACCTTGAAGGTCTTGGCGAAATCCGGCAGGTCCTTTGGCTCGGGCCGCTCGACAACCTGATATCCTTGCGAGCGGTAGCGATTAGCCACGTCATTGAGATGCTGTTTGAAATCCATGGCTTTACTTCGGCAACGGGAATGGGTCTAGTGGATCTTCAATACGCACATACACGAACTGTGACCCTGCTTGGATGGCGTCGACCAGAATCTTGGAGACGCCCATAATCGAAAAAGCGGCGCCGATCTTCACATGAGTGAACTCTGCCTGGCGAATCTGCCTGTCATTCTTGTAGACAACCTTCTGCATCTCATCGAGGATCGGCTTCGACATGTTGTCCACGTCGACCGACGGCTTGTTCCCCACAAAAAAGTTGACGATGACTGCCTTAAGTTCCCCGCTCAGGATCGGCGTGGTCCCCCAAAGCGGAGCGACGGCCCCGGCGATGACGCCGCGCCACATCATGAGGGTTGCCTTCCCGGCGGGCGTGCTCTGCTGGTTCGAGATCGGCGGACCAGGAACCACGAACTCCAAGTGCATGGCCATTAGTACACCGGTACTGCATGTCGCTATCCTCCAAACCTAATGTGCTATTGTATCAGGTTCTCGCGCGGGGCGGCAATGTAACTGTCTGCCATCCAGTTCCAGCCGGCGCTGGGGACGCCCGACGACTGAAGTGGGGAAATTCGCCGCCCCCTTACCGCTCTTCCCAATCCAAGACGCGGCTGACGGCCTTTTGCCAACGGTGATAAAGCGCATCGCGGCGCTCGGCGGGCATATTCGGGATAAATTGCCGATCGAGGGCCCAGTTCCGCGCCACGTCGCCCGGGTCTTGCCAATAGCCGACGGCCAGGCCGGCCAGATAGGCGGCGCCTAGCGCGGTCGTTTCGGAAACGGCCGGCCGCTTGACGGTCACGCCCAACAGATCGGCCTGGAACTGCATCAAGGCGTTGTTGACGCTGGCGCCGCCGTCGACTTTCAACTCCGCCAGGCGAATGCCCGCGTCGTCGTGCATGGCTTCGAGCAGGTCGCGGGTTTGAAAAGCCATCGATTCGACGGCGGCCCGGGCGAGATGACCGGCGGTCGTGCCCCGCGTGATGCCGAGCACGGCGCCGCGGGCGTAAGGATCCCAATACGGCGCGCCGAGCCCGACGAAGGCCGGCACGAGCACCACCCCGTCGCTGTCGGGCACGCTCTGGGCCAGTTCTTCGACTTCGGCCGATGTGCGAATCAGCCCCAGCCCGTCGCGCAGCCATTGCACGGCGGCCCCAGCCACGAAGACGGAGCCTTCCAGGCAATAGGTCACCTTGCCGCCGATGCCCCAGCCGATGGTCGTCAGCAAGTTGTGCTTCGATTCGACCGGCTGCTCGCCGGTGTTCATGAGCAAGAAGCAGCCGGTGCCGTAAGTGTTCTTGGCCTCCCCGGACGCGAAACAGGCCTGGCCGAAGGTCGCCGCCTGCTGGTCGCCGACGGCGGCGGCGATGGGGATCGGCGAGCCAAACCATTCGGCCGCCGCCAGGCCGTAGACTTCGCTCGTCGGCCGAACTTCCGGCAGCATGGCTCGCGAGATGTCGAGCAAGCCGAGTAACTCGTCGTCCCAATCGAGCGTGTGGATGTTGAACAGCAGCGTGCGGCTGGCGTTGCTGTAATCGGTCACATGCCGCCGGCCGCCGGTCAAACGCCAGACGAGGAACGAATCGACCGTGCCGAACAGGATTTCGCCCGCTTCGGCTCGGCTCCGCAGGCCGTCGATGGAATCGAGCGAATAGGCGACCTTGGTGGCCGAAAAGTACGGGTCGATGACCAAGCCGGTTTTCTTGCGGAACGTCTCGGCCAGACCTTGTGCCTTGAGTCGGTCGCACAGCGGAGCGCTGATGCGGCTTTGCCAGACGATGGCGTTGGCGATCGGCTTGCCGGTTTGCCGCTCCCAGAGGATCGTGGTTTCGCGCTGGTTGGCGATGCCGATGGCGGCGATCTCGGTCGGGCCCAGGCGAGCTTTGGCCAGGGCTTGCCGCCCGACTTCGAGTTGCGAAGTCCAGATCGCCTCGGGATCATGTTCGACATGCCCGGGCGAAGGCAAAATTTGCTCGAATTCCTGCTGGGCCGTGGCGACGATCCGGCCGTCGTGGCCGAACACGATGGCCCGGCTGGAAGTGGTGCCCTGGTCGAGCGCGAGAATATATTGGGTCATTCCGCCAACTGTTTGCCGAAGTGCGATTTCAGACGCTCCGCCGTGCGCTCGACTTCGCTTTCCGCGTCTTCCGCCCGCAGCAAGCCCGCCTCGACGAGCATCGCCGCCATTTGCCGCAGGCACCCTCGCGACAGTCGCCGATCGTACAGCAGCATCAACCGCCGCTCAACCAGGTCGTCGAGCCGCCGGACCCATTCGTTGCGGATCGTCCAGCGGGCGAAAGCCGTCGGCAGATCGGTATCGGGCAGACTCGTCCTGTCGTCGGCCAGGCACGCCTTCAAGATCGCTTCGCTCTCGGCGCCATGCAATCGCCAGACGCTTTGGACCTGGGCGAGCGACAGGCTCAGTTCACTGGCTAGCAGATGGCATTTAGCATCCACGGCCTGATCGCTGGCCGGATACGACTCGGCGCCGGGCAGCAGTCGTTCGCGGCTATTCTTTCCAGGCGGCAGTCCAAGTCGCGCACGGATCGTGATGACAGTTTCTTCGGCCAGCGAGCGGCTGGTGGTGAGCTTGCCGCCGATGATCGAAAACAGTGGCGTCGAGCAGTCTCGATTCTCTTCGATCCAGTGCCGGCGAGTCACGGCCGCCGGCGCCGAAGGCCCCACGTAGGGCAGCGGACGCACGCCGCTATAGTGTTGTTCGATATCCGCTCGCGATAAGTTCATGCCGGGCAAAACCGCATTGACGGTTTCGAGCAGATAGTCGAGTTCGGCCGGCGTGGCGACGGCCTCGGCCGGATCGCCCTCGAAGGGGAGGTCCGTCGTACCTACAAGCGACACATCTCCCAGCGGCAATACGAACAGCGGGCGGCCGTCGGCGGCTTCAACGTACAGCCCGTGCGCGCCTAGCGCCGCGCGCAGCCGCGGATTGCTGGTGATGAAGTGGCTGCCTTTGGCGCCGCCCATCAGCGTTTTTGATTTGACGTGTAATTGCGCCAGCGTGAGATCGACCCACGCGCCGGTCGCATTGACGATCGCCGCCGGTTCGAAACGCGCCACAGGTTCGGCGGCGCCGGAGACGGGAAAGATTTCCAAAGTGCTCCCTGCCAACTCGGCGCGATGATAGGTGAACAATTCGAATGAGGCGCCTGTCTCGGCGGCGGCGCGCCGCGCGTCGTCGAGCAGCGCGACGACGAACCGTTCGGGGAAGCGAATCTGCGCGTCGTAATAAGAGCAGAGCCACGGATAGCGATTGGGATCGATCCGCACTTCGCTTTGGCGATCCGTGCGGAGCGCGGCGTGCCTGGGCAACGCCGGATCGCGGGCATAAATGTCGTACAGTCGCAGTCCGAGCCGCACCAGCCACAGCCCGCGCGAGCCCGCCGACTTCGCCGCCGCTTTGCCGCGACCGAGGCCCAAAAACCGTCCGGCCGAGGCGAACAAGCCGCCGAAGCGGTTGGTCACCGGAATGTAGAGTTTCAAGGGCCGCACGAACTGCGGCGCCAGGCGCAACAGCCGCGTTCGCTCGGCGAGCGACTCGCGCACCAGGTCGAGCTCGCCGTATTCGAGATACCGCAGCCCGCCGTGAATCAGCCGCGAAGAGTAGGCCGTGGCGCCAAAGGCCAAGTCGTGCGTATCGACGACTGCGACCGAGATGCCGCCCAGCGCCAATTCGCGCGCTAGCGAGGCGCCGTTGATGCCGGCGCCGAGAATCACGACAGGCGCCTGGGGATTGCGCATGGCCGCCCAGCCTCGGCTATTTCTTGCCCGTCATACGTTCCAGCGCGGCGATTTGCGCCCGCACGCCTTCCAAATTCGGATTCAACATCAAGGCTCGGCGAAAACTCTCCAAGGCCAACCGCGGGCGGCCCAACTGCAGGTAGCATTGCCCGATGCCGGCCGCGGCGCCGAAATGATACGGATTCAGTTCGAGCGCCTGGTGGCAGTCGGCGATCGACTCTGGGAACAGACCACAGCCATAATACCCGATCGCCCGTTGGTTCCAGGCTTCGGCGAACCACGGCGCGGCGGCCAACAGTTCGCCGCAGCGGGCGATGGCGGTCGGAAAGTGGCGGGCCCCGTTGGCGCGAATCGCCGCAGTCAGCAACTGCTGCTGCTCGCCGGTTCCCAGGCGGCGCCAGACCGATCGCAGGGCGTTTTCCGCGAACGTGCGCACGCCCCGGTCGACGTCGTGCAGGGCCTCGCCGAGCACCGCATTCGATTCATAGTCGCCGACGAGCCCCAACGCCAGCACGGCGCCGCGACGAGCCGTCCGCGAGCCGCATTTCGCCAACCGCTCCAGCGCGCCAGGCAGATAGGTCGCCGAGACCTGCATGATGAAAGTCGCGGTTTGCTGCTGTTCCACGTATTGCTGGTAGAATTGCTCCAAGAGCGGCCTGCGCTGAGAAGCATCACTCACCGAGAAGCACTCCCAATCCGCTGTCAAATAGCAAATAGTCCAATGGAAGGATGCCGGTAAATCGCAACATCCCGCTGGGAAGACACGGATTCCAGTTTAGTCATGTGCCGTGCGCAGGCCAGCGAAATCTCGTCGCCGGCGGCGATTTTCGGCTACTTCCGCCGGGCCTTTTGTTGCAAGATGGAAAGATGCAACGATTAGGCGAGAACTTGACGGGCGAGGATGCGAAGCCCAGGCGTCAGCGAGCTCGCGGCATTTCGTTTCCTCCGTTGCGCGGCGGGCCGTTTTGGGGCGTCGCACTCGTACTGCTCGTCGGCGGCTTCAAGTTGCCGCCAACCGAAGCCCAGGACTGGCTCACGGGCCCGGCCTGGCGTGCGCATTTGGCGCAGCCGATCAAGCTCGCCTGGTCGGGGGCGCCGCTTCGCAAGGGCCTGGCGGACCTCGCGCGCAGCCAAAGAATCGCCATGTTGCTCGATCGGCGCGTCGACCCCGGCCTACCGCTCAATCTCCATCTGGACAACGTTCCAGTCGAACTGGCTTTGCAGCGCTTGGCCCGATCGCAAAACCTGGACTTGTCATGGTACGGGCCGTTGGTCTATTTCGGCCCCGAGGCGGCGGCACGCCGGCTCCGCACGCTGGCCGCCTTGCGCGAGGACGAGGTCAAGTCGCTGCCCGCCGCGCGGCGAGCTCCGTTTGTGCGCACGCAGCCCTGGCAGTGGGACGAGCTCGCCGAGCCGCGAGCGCTGGTGCAGCAACTCGCGGACGAAGCCCGAGTGGAGATCGCTGGAATCGAGCAGATCCCGCACGATCTTTGGCCGGCCGCTGAGTTGCCGCCGCTTTCGTGGACCGAGAGGCTCACGCTTGTCGCCAACGAATTCGACTTGACGTTTCGCTTCGACGACGAGGGCCGCAAGGTTGCGCTCGTTCCCGTGCCGGAGGTTGCAGCCTTGGAACGCAGCTACGCCGCCGGCCGCAATCCGCAAGCGCTGGCCGACCGCTGGGCTCGCCAGGCGCCCGAGGCCGAGATCAAGGTTGCGGGCGATAAAGTCGTCGTCCGCGGCCGGGCGGAAGACCATGAAACCTTGACGGCCGCGAAGCCTCGCTCGCAAACGCCGGCGGGCGGCGGCACGGAGGTTTACACGCTGGCCGTGCGCAACCAACCGCTGCGCCCCGTGCTCGAAGAGTTGAAACAGCGGCTTGGGCTCGAACTGCACGTCGACGAGGACGCGTTAGAGAGCGCAAAGCTTTCTCTCGATCGCCGCGTGACGTTCAGCGTCGAGCAAGCCACGCTCGACGAACTTTTCGCCGCCGCTTTGCGGCCCGCCGGCTTGACGTTCCGCCGCCGCAACAAGACGCTGGATATCTTCCCGGCGCCGGACCGAGGCGAAAAGTAGCTTTGCGAGGCAAGCTACGGGCAGGTCTCGCCGCGGCGAGACCTGCCTTCGGCGGCATTCCGCCGACTCGCTAACGACCGGGAGCAATGCGTGCGTTCCCCTCAGTCCCCCGGCTGCGCACATCGCAAACATCGCCGCAGCCATTGCCGATTCTTTACGGGGTGGGCCATCGAAAGTGTATCCCCTTACGTCAGCGTAATGTCGTCGGTGGCGGAGTTGTTGCTCGAATTGCTGTCGCTCACGCCGGACGGCGCGGTCACCGTAGCCGCGTTCGACAGCGTGCCGCTGGCCGAGGCGCTGATCGTGCCGCTGACGACATAGGTGATCGTGCTGCCGGCGGGCATGTTCACCGTGTCGCTGATATTGCCGCTGCCGCTGGCGCTAAAGCCGCTGGCGCCGCCCGTTTCACTCGCCGTAAACGCGGCGCCGGTGAAGCCCGAGGGCAATGCATCGGCCACGCTGGCGCCCGTCACGTCGCTCGGTCCGCTGTTCTGCACGATGATCGTGTATGTCAGGCTCGAGCCCGGTGCGGCCGAGCCCACCGTGGGACTATTGTCGCTTACGGCGATTCCCAGGTCGGCGGCGGCGTTCACCGTCAGGGTAAAGTTCTGGCTCGCGTTAGGCGAAACGCCGTTGTTGGCGGTAATCGTGATGGGGTACGCCTGGGCCGCGCCCGACGCCGGCGAGCCTTTGATCGTGGCCGTGCCGTCGCCGTTATCGACGAAGGTCACGCCGCTGGGCAGGGCGCCCGACTCGGTGAGCGCCGCAGTAGGCGAACCGCTCGCGGTGATCTTGAAGCTGCCCGTCGAACCTTGGGTGAACGTAGTGCTCGGGTTGCTGGTGATCGACGGCGCCGCCGACGCGCCGACCGTCAACGCCAGGGTCTGAGTTGCCCCGGCCCCCACGCCATTGCTGGCCGTGATTGTCAGATTGTACGTTCCGGCCGAACTGGCGTCTGGCGTGCCGCTGATCGTGGCCGTGCCGTCGCCGTTGTTGACGAACGACAAGCCCGCGGGCAGAGCGCCCGATTCGGTGATCGTCGTTGCCTGCGGCGAGCCGGTCGTACCGATCTTGAAACTGCCTTGGACGCCGGTCGCGAAGGAGGCTTGGGCGAGGCTCGTAATCGCCGGCGGGGCGTTTACCGTCAGGGTAAACGTCTGGCTGGCGTCGGGCGAAACGCCGTTACTGGCGGTGATCGTGATCGGGTACGCCTTGGCCGTGCCTGAAGCCGGCGTTCCGGCAAGCGTGGCCGTGCCGTCGCCGTTGTCGACGAAGGTCACGCCGCTGGGCAGGGCGCCCGACTCGCTGATCGCCGCCGTGGGCGAACCGCTCGTGCTGATCGTGAAGCCGCCCGCCGCACCCTCGGTGAACGTGCTGCTCGCGTTGCTGGTGATCGACGGCGCCGCTGACGTGCCCACCGTCAGCGTCAGGGTTTGGGTGGCGTTCGACCCCACGCCGTTGCTGGCCGTGATCGAGAGCGTGTACGTCCCGGACGAACCAACGGCCGGCGTGCCGGCGATGGTGGCCGTGCCGTCGTTGTTGGCCGTGAATGACAAGCCGGTGGGCAGCGAACCCGACTCGGTGATGGTCGCCGTCGGGAAGCCGCCGGTGCTGATCTTGAAACTGCTCTGGATGCTTTCCGCGAAGGAAGCCGTGGTGGCGCTGGTGAACGCCGGCGGACCGTTGACCGACAAAGTGAAGATCTGGCTGGCGCCGGACCCCACGCCGTTGCCGGCGGTCAGCGTGATCTGGTACGCCTTGGCCGTGCCTGAGGCTGGCGTGCCTTGGATCGTGGCCGTGCCGTCGCCGTTGTCGGTGAAGGTCACGCCGCTGGGCAGTGCGCCCGATTCGCTGAGCGCCGCCGTCGGCGAACCGGTCGTGCTGACCATGAAGCTGCCCGCCGTGCCGACGGTGAACGAAGTGTTGTTGCCGCTGGAGAAGGCCGGCGCGGCTGCCGCGCTGACCGTCAGCGTCAAGTTCTGCGTGGCGTTGGGCGAAACGCCGTTGTTGGCCGTGATCGAGAGCGTGTAAGTCGCGGCCGAACCCGCCGCCGGCGTGCCCGACAGTTTGGCCGTACCGTCGCCGTTGTCGGTGAACGTCAGGCCGCTGGGCAGCGAGCCCGACTCGCTGATCGCCGCCGTCGGCAGGCCGCTCGTGCTGATCGTGAAGCTGTGCGCAAAGCCTTCGGTGAACGAGGCGTTGGCGGCGCTGGTGATCGCCGGAGCGCCGTTGACCGTCAGGGCGAAGGTTTGCGTGGCGTCGGGCGAAACGCCGTTGCTGGCCGTCAGCGTCAGTTTGTACGTGCCGGTCGAGTTCGCCGCCGGCGTGCCGCTGATCGTGGCCGTGCCGTCGCCCTTGTCGACGAACGTCACGCCGCTGGGCAGCGAGCCCGAGCGGCTGATCGACGACGCCGTCGGAGAACCGCTGGTGCTGATCGTGAAGCTGCCCGCCGAACCCGCGGTGAACGTGTCGCTGGCGGCGCTGGTGAACGCCGGCGAAGTGTCGCCCGAGACGTGGTTGAAATACTCGTCGGAGGCCAGAAGCTGCACGGCCACCTGCTCGGCGCTCAGGGTGCGAGCCGTAAGGTCGCCGACCCACATTTGCAGGCTGACGCTGTCGGGCGTACGGTGCAAGAGCGTGGAGTACAAACCGTTGACCAAGGCCGTGCTCGCCTCTTGCCCGTAGATAAAGCCAAATGCCACGTCGAGGGGCGACTTGCCGGCGTTGAGTTGACTCACCCACTGGCTTTCGCCGGCCGAGTCGGCCGGGCGCTGGGCCACGTCGTTGAACAGCGCGTCGACGAAGTTCGTATTGCCCGAGTGAAGGTTCGTGTACTCGGCCGAACTGACGAATCCGGCGACTTCGACCTGCTCGGTGACCCAAGACTGGCTGAAGGCGTTGACCCAGAAGGCCTTGCCCGCAGCGTCGGAGGCGCGGCCCAGGAATTCCTGATAGAACTGCTCGACTTCCGCTCCGCGGTGCTCGGGCGAGTCCCAAACGCCCTGCGCGACTTCGCTGCGGGCCGCGCCCGAGGCCAGTTGCTGCTGCCAATAAGCCAGGCCGGTGGTGTCTGGGGCATGCCCCAGAACGCTCTGATAAACCGCATTGATATAGGCCGTGTTGGCGTCGCTCGACCCGAGAGGGCCGCCGCCCGTCGAGACCGGAAGCGGCAGAATCGTGCTGGTCAGGACGTTGCCGAGATTGACGCCCGTTAATGCCTGGCCATCGGCGAGCGTCACGGCTTGTTCTTTGGTCGTCAGCGTTACGCCATGATTGGCGGAAATCACTTCCATGACCGTGTAACTGCCCGCTGCCAGGCTGGTGAACGTGTAGTTGCCGCTCGCGTCGGTGGTGGCCGAAGGGTTGTTGGAGTCGGGAATGCCGCTGCCGTCGATATTCAGAAACACCGTCCGCCCAGCGAGGCCCGCTTCGCCGGAGTCCAATTGACCGTTGACGTTTACGTCGTCGAAGATGCGGCCCGAGATGGATGCCGTTTTGGTCGCAGCGCTGACGCTGGCCGTGCTCGTCGCCGTCGCGCTGGCCGTCCCGTCCGTGTCTTTGATGGTGACGGTGATCACATCTTGACCCGCCGAGGCGTAAACGTGGCTGCCCTGGACGGTGAACGTGCCGCCAGCGAGCGTGACCGATCCGCCCGACGAACTGCTCGTGCCGTCGCCCCAATCGATCGTGGCCGTGAAGCCGCCGGTCGTGGCGCCGGCGTAAGTATTGGTGAATGTCGCGACCGTTCCGGTGAAGGTCGTTCCCACGGCGGGCGAAATGGTCGTGCCGCTGGCCGAAAGCACGTCGGCGTCGGCCATTGTCGCCGTCCCGGTGGCGGAAATCGTAGCTGGCGAGTTTTGCTCGGCGATCGTGATCACAGGGTGGAGCGGGCCTTCGTCGGCGTAAGTGTGGCTTCCCTGGACGGAGAACGTGCCGTTGGAACCGATGACCGAGACGTCGCTCGTGGAATCGGTCGTGGAAGAGGTCGTGCCGTCGCCCCAGTCGATCGTCGCCGTATAGTGCGAAGCCGGCTGATTGCTGCCCGTGTCGGTGAAGGTGGCGACCGTCACGCCCGAGAGTGTCTGGCCTTCAGTCCCGGTAATCGACGCCGGCGTAATGGCGAAACCCGAGTCTTCGTTGACAGTAGCCGTGCCGCTGGCGACGGCTTCGGCCGTGCCGGGGGCTGCATCGACGAGGTTCACCGTCAGTGTGTAGTCCCCGTCGTTGGCGTACTTGTGGCTTCCAGTGACGGTGAGCGTGCCGTTCGTTCCGGTCACTTGGCCCGAAGTGACGCTCATGCCGTCGCCCCAATCGATGACAGCGGTGAAACCGTTCGGGTCGGCCAGCGTGTTGCTGTCGACGAACGTGGCGACCGGCCCGCTATAGGTCGTGCCTTCCTGGGTGGTCAAGCCAGCGGTCGTCGAGCCCGCGGGAAAGATGTCGCCTTCGGCGACGGTGGCCGCGGCCGTGGCCGAGGCGGTCGCGCCCAGCGTCGCGTTTTCGGCGATCGTCACGGTCATCGTCAAAGCGCTTGCGCCGGGGGCTTCTTCCAGATAGGTGTGGGCGCCAGTGACGGTGAAGGTTCCGTTGGAGCCGGCGGTAATCGAGACATCGCCGGAGGCCGGGGTCGAGCTTGTGCCGTCGCCCCAGTCGATCGTGGCCGAGAAATCGCTGCTCAACAGAGCCGCATCGTCGGACGTAAACGTAGCGACTTGCAGATTCGTAAAGGCGCCTTGCGAGCCTTCGGTCGCGCCGATTGGATTCGCGTTGACCGTGATCGCCGCCCCGCTGATCGTCGCCGGGCTGTCGATCACCGCGGCCGGCGACGAAGGCGTCGCGGTTTCGAACACGGTCGCCGAAATCGTGAAATCGCCGCTCTGGGCGTACGTGTGGCCGCCCGCAACCGTAAAGGTCCCGTTCGCTTCGCTGATCGAGCCTGAGTCGGGCGTCGTGCCGTCGCCCCAATCGATCGTGGCCGTGAAATCGCCAGTCGTAGCCCCGCCGTTGGAATCGGTGAACGTGGCCACCGTGGTGTTGGTCGGGATCGCGACCCCTTCGGTCGAGGAAATCGAGGCCGGCGCGCCGCTCAGATTCGGATCGAGAGCGAAGGCCGTGCTCGTGGCGGTCGCACTGGCCGAACCCGGCGAGCTTTCGTGCAGCACCACCATCACGGTATGCGGCGGGCCGAACGAAGCGTAGGTGTGCGTACCGCTCACGGTGAACGTGCCGCTCGTGCCGCTGGGGCTTACGTTGTCGATCGACGTGCCGTCGCCCCAATCGATCGTCGCAGTCAGATCGCTGGCCGGCGTGCCGGGCAGGCTGTCCGTAAAAGTCGCCACCACGCCGGTAAACGCCGAGCCTGCCGTCGCGTAAATCGTCGCGCCGCTCGCCGTGAACGAATCTCCTTCGGCGACCGTGGCCGCAGCCGAGGCGATGGCCGAGGCCGTGGCGCCGCTGCCGTTCTCGACGATCGTGACGGTAACGCTCGGCGAACCTTCGTCGGCGTAAACGTGCGTGCCGTCGATCGTGAACTGGCCGCTGGCGCCGGTCGGCGTTACGGTCGAACTGTGACCGTCGCCCCAATCGACCGTGGCCGTGAAGCTGCCGGCCGGGGTCAGAGTATAGGTATCGCTGAACGTCGCCACCTGGCCCGAGAAGGTTGCGCCTTCGGCGATCGAAATCGGCGTTGCGGTGGCGCTCAGCGTGTCGGCGTCGGCGACGGTCGCCGAACCGACGATGGTGATTGGAATCGGCGTCGCTGCGCCTTCGGAAATCGTGACGACCAGCCCGCTCACCGGGCCCTGCGTGGCATACGTGTGCGAGCCGGAAACCGTAAACGTTCCGTTCGAGCCGCTCACGCTGCCCGATGCGACGCTCGTGCCGTCGCCCCAATTGATCGCCGCCGTGAACCCGGAATGCGTGGCGTTGGCCGCCGGATCGGTAAAGATCGCCACAGGAACGCCGTTGAACGCCGTCCCTTCGGTCGCCGAAACGGCGACGGCCGTGCCCGTCAAATCGGCTTCGATGACCCGCGCCGAAACCGTCGCCGAGGCCGTGTTTCCGCTCGTCGTCGTATCGACGATGCTGATCGTCACAGGCGAGACGCTGCCGTCGATGGCGTAGACGTGCGTGCCCGAAACCAGGAAGCCGCCGCTGCCGTCGGATGTGACCACGCCCGAAGTGGCGCTCGTGCCGTCGCCCCAGTCGATCGTGGCGGTGAAGGTATCGCCCGCTAGGCTCGCCTGCGGAGTAAACGCCGCCAGCGCGCCGCTGAAGGTCGCGCCTTCGGTGGCGGTGAAGTTCGTGCCTTGCACGGAAATCGGGTTGGCGGCGTCGACCAATTCGCCGACTAAGCCGTGCTGCCCATTGCTGCCGCCGGCCGAGAAAAAGAGCGCGCTCGCGTCGCCCGCCGTGGCCGCGTTGCCGAAGGCCAAGCCGTGCAGGCCGTCGATGTGGATTGCCGCGCCCGACGAATCGTCGAGCGTGCCGGCGTAGGCCGCCGTGGGCGTGGAACTGGCGCCGAGCGTCAGCGAGTAGGCCTGGATCGTGCCGTCGCCGTTGGCCGCCAGCAGGTCGTTGCTCAAATCGCCGAAGTTGGCCGGAGCGATCGCCAGGCCCCAAGGAGCGTCAAGATGCGTGTCGCTCGTGCCGACTAATTGCGTCAAGAGCGTGCCGTCCAATCCATAGACGTCGATCGCGCCGTGGGAGTCGGAGGCAACGTTCTGCGGGTTGGTCGTATCTTGCTTGGCGTAAGTCACGAACACCAGCGGCGTGCCGCTGACGGTGAGCACCTGAATGTTGTAGGGAGCGTAGCCGGCGTTGGTCAGGGTCGAATCTTGAAACGCACTGCCGATGGCCGTGACCTGAAAGTCGGTTCCGAACTTGACGATCGTTCCGGCCGAAAAGTTGGTCGCATACAGGTTGTTGGTCGAGTTGTTCGTGACGAGCGCCAGCCCGGTGTAATAGGAACTGGCCGCGGCGTTGTTGGCGGCCGTCGCCGTGTCGGTGGTCAATGTCTCCACGACGCTGAGTTGGCCGTTGTGCGAGGCGAAAATGAAGGGCGCGGGCCCCTGACCGCTGCCCTGCGTGACGACGAAATCGCTCGTCGAGTTGGCCACCAGCCCGGTGGGTCCTGTCACCCCCGAGGGCAAACTGGTAATGGACAACGGGTTCTGATCGAAGGCCGATCCGCTCACGGCGCCATTGAACCGGCTGAGCGTGTTGCTGCCGGTGTTGGCCACCCAAACGTCGCCGCTGCCGCTGGCCAGGGCAAGCCCGTAAGGATTGATCAGGTTCGGATCTTGGAGCAGGGCGACCCCGTTCTGGTCGCTGACCAGGTTCAACTGTTCGTAGCCCGTGGCCGTGAGAAGTTGCCGGACTTCCAGCCTTTCGAGAGTTAAGCGTCCTTGCGCCTTCGAGCCAAGTTGACGAAGCTTCCGAGTGCTTCGCCGCGCGCGGCGCCGCTGAACCATAGTGTCTCCCCAGGGGATCTGCGCCGGCGGACGATGGCCCCGCCCCGGCAAAAAGAATTGCTCTACTGCTGTTGTTCCAGGACTGATTCAGCGACTTGCCTGACTGATTCAGTAGATTCGAGCATAGTCAGGCGTTACAGGGGCCGCAAGAATCTGGGCGGTCAAAACGCGCAAAATGCAGAGGAATTGGGTTGATTTTGACGGCGGCCGAGCAAGGCGGCCGCGGGGCCCGCCGGCTCTGCTTGCAGCGTGGGCAAGTGTGGCCCCGACGGATATTCCCTGCGAGCGACCCACTACTCTTCCTGACGCTGATCTTCCTCCAGAAAAAAGTTTAAGAAAAGACGCCTGCCCGTCCATTATTTTCTTGAAGATGGCATTCAGACTATGTAAGAATGCCGGTTGTGTGAGGGGCAAGGGGCCTTTGCACCTCGCGCACGTCTCTGCGGTTCACCTTCTTGAACTCGCGAGGTACATGCGATGGCATTGCGCGCACGTCGTCGTTTCGAGGCCCTCGAACTCCGCATCGCCCCTAGCGATACGCTTGTGTTGATCGGTGCAGCGATTGCCGCCGCACAAACCGAGACCATGCTCATCGCGCCGCCTAAGCCAGTCGAGCCGAGGCACGCGTGGGCGCCTGAGAAGATGGAAGTGGCCCTGCCGACCACGCCCATCGCCGCGCCGCCCAAGGCCAACGGTCGCCCGGAACCCGAGCCGATCGACCAGTTGTTCCGCGACGAACTCGACCTGAGCCACTCGACCAAGATGAGCGAGAAGCTCGGCCCCGACATCGAAATGGAGGCGCCTACTTCTCCCCGCCCCGCCGCGCCACTTAGCCTGGGGATCGGGACTAGCCCGAGCCCGGCCCCAGGCAGTGGCAGCGGTGGCAGCGCTGGCGCGGGTGGTGGAGGGGGTGGCGGCGGCTCTCATAGCCCGAGCCAGGCATTGACGGGCACGACCGACGTGGTGCATGCGGCCGCGCCGGCGCCAAACACTTCGAGCACTGTTTCGCCGATGGACTTTGGGCCTGTCGCCAACGATGACTACTATCAGGTAGCCCATGACGATGTTGTCAGCGATAATGTGTTGACCAACGACAGCGGATTCGGCACGGTTTATCTCGACAGCCTGCCGACCT